>TARA_R110002072_G_scaffold258339_1_pt1 | contig 16810 bp, 16 predicted proteins | sample TARA_R110002072 | Tara Oceans TARA_R110002072 (sample SAMEA4397118) | marine metagenome | biome: Polar Biome; feature: [SRF] surface water layer (ENVO:00010504); material: water (ENVO:00002006), including particulate matter (ENVO:01000060) such as... | depth 5 m | reverse complement strand
AATAATCAATAATCAATAATCAATAATCAATAATCAATAATCAATCATCAATAGCCAATAAAACAACCACACCCCCCGTCATTCATCCTGTGATTTTTACATTTTATCCCATAAACATACCCCACATTCCCGATGCTTTCATTATCTTTGCAACGTTTTTCCCCCGCATTCCAATTAACGCAGCATACCAAATCGGTTATAAAGACGTTAACGAATAAGGGGCATTTTTTTTAAATACAACGCACTGACCATGAACAAAATCGCCATCATCGGCCTGGGCTATGTCGGCCTCCCGCTCGCCCGGCTCTTTGCCACCAAATACCCCGTCGTGGGCTATGACATCAACCAAAAACGCATTGACCAACTCCAAAAAGGACACGACAGTACCCTCGAAGTAGCAGATGCTGATTTGCAAGCCGTCCTTCTTAATAGAAACCCTTTTGCCTCCCCTCCGGAAACGGACACTGAGCGGAGTCGAAGTGGGGAGGACAAAGGCCTCTTCTGTACCCACCACCTCATTGACATTCAGGAAGCCAATATCTATATCATCACCGTGCCTACACCCGTTGACAAACACCACCGGCCAGACCTTACCCCCTTGTACAAATCCAGTGCTGCCGTGGGGAGCATCCTGAAAAAAGGCGATACCGTTGTTTATGAATCCACCGTCTATCCCGGAGTGACCGAAGAAGAATGTGTACCCGTTCTGGAACGCGAAAGCGGACTCAAATTCAATGAAGACTTTTTTGTGGGCTACTCGCCCGAGCGCATCAACCCGGGCGACAAAGAACACACCGTCGATAAAATCTTAAAAGTAACCGCCGGTTCCACACCCGAGATTGGACAACAAGTAGATGCCCTCTACAAAAGCGTCATCACTGCCGGGACTTATCTGGCGCCCAGCATCAAAGTGGCTGAAGCCGCCAAAGTCATCGAAAACAGCCAGCGCGACATCAACATCGCCTTTGTCAACGAACTCGCAAAAATATTCAACATCCTGGAGATTGACACCCACGAGGTGCTCAAAGCCGCCGGAACCAAATGGAACTTTTTACCCTTCAAACCCGGCCTGGTAGGCGGACACTGCATTGGTGTGGACCCTTATTACCTGGCACAAAAAGCACAGGAACACGGCTACCACCCCGAGATCATTTTGGCCGGACGCCGCCTCAACGACTCCATGGGTGAGTACGTCGCCGCACAGGTGGTCAAGACCATGATTAAAAAGGACATCAGTATCAAAGGCGCTGAGCTGTTGATGCTGGGCATCACCTTCAAAGAAAACTGCCCCGACGTGCGCAACACAAAAATCGTGGACGTAGTACACGCCCTGCAAGACTACGGCATCAAAGTCACCATTTACGACCCCCTCGCCAACCCCGAAGAAGTCATGCACGAATACGGACTGGAATGCCACTCCCAATTAGACTTGAACAAAACGTCATTGCGAGCGAGCGAAAGCGAGCGAAGCAATCTCATTAATGCATCAACAAAATTCGACGCCATCGTCCTGGGCGTAGCCCACAAAGAATTCCTCAACATAGACTTAACACCCTTGAAAAAAGAAACGGCTGTAGTATATGACGTTAAAGGAGTTTTGGACATTGCAGATATGAAATTGTAATAAAAAGGCTGATTCGCAAATACGCAAATACGCAAATCAGCAAATCCGCGAATAAGCAAATCCGCGAATATGCAAATAAGCGAATCCGCAACAAAAAAAGCAAATCCGCGAATCCGCAATAAGAAAAACAAATAAGCAAATCAGCAATTAATCAATATGAAAATCAAACAACAAACCATTCCCTTACCTTCCATTCCGAAAAAGTTTAGCTTTTCTTGGATTTAATTCCGAAAAAGTTATACTTTTAATATAGAAAAAGACCCAATGATCACCAGAGATTTAGAACATACTATAACATCCAAACTCAATAGAGGCAAGGCAATCATCCTTGTGGGCGCGAGGCAAGTGGGAAAAACCACCTTATTGAAAAAACTGTTCTCAAATCAAAACGATGTGTTGTGGTTGAATGGCGATGAACTCGATGTACAGGCTTTATTTGCCGGCATATCGGCAACGAGGCTTCAGGCGATCATAGGCAATAAAAAAATGATCATCATCGATGAAGCACAACGCATCAAAGAGATTGGTTTGCGACTAAAATTAATAACAGACCAGATGCCCGAGGTTCAATTGATTGCCACAGGAAGTTCCTCATTTGAATTGACAACTCAAGTAAATGAACCCCTTACCGGTAGAAAATGGCAGTACACCATGTATCCCCTGGCGTTCTCTGAAATGGTCAACCACCACGGGCTGTTATCAGAAACCCGGCTCATGCCACACAGGTTGGTGTATGGCTATTATCCCGATGTAATCAATCATCCCGGTGAAGAAAAAGAAGTGCTAAAACAATTGGCTGATAGTTATTTGTATAAAGACCTATTGGCATTGGAACAAGTACAAAAACCCGATAAATTAGTAAAACTATTGCAGGCACTTGCTTTTCAGGTGGGTTCACAGGTTTCTTATAACGAATTGGCGCAGCTCTGCGGACTGGATTCTAAAACGGTCGATAAATACATACATTTGCTCGAACAAACTTTTGTAATTTTTAAACTCGGTTCGTTCAGTAGGAATTTACGCAACGAACTGAAAAGCAGTAAAAAGATCTACTTTTATGACAATGGAATTAGAAATGCCTTGATGGCCAATTTTAACCAAGTGGAAAGCAGACAGGATATAGGAGCCCTGTGGGAAAATTTTCTGGTTTCTGAACGCATAAAACAACTGCATTACTCAGGCAAATGGACCAATTATTGGTACTGGCGAACTAAAAACCAAAAAGAAATTGATTTTATAGAAGAATCAGACGGCAAACTTTGTGCCTATGAATTTAAATGGAACCCCAATGCAAAAACAAAACAACCGGCCTTATTTATGAACAACTATAAAAACAGCAGCTTTAAAGCAATACATCGCACTAACTTTGATGAATTTCTTTTGATAGAAAAATAAACGGAAAATTCGCAGATGCGCAAATCAGCAAATCCGCAAACCTGCCTGCCGTGGTCATTGAGCGTAGTCGAAATGAAGGTAGGTCAGCAATAAAAAACAAATGAAAAAAAGAAACCTAATCATATTCGGTACACGCCCCGAGGCCATCAAAATGGCTCCGCTTGTCAAAGCGTTTGAGAAGGAATCTGATTTTGACACCAGAGTGTGTGTGACCGCACAACACCGCGAGATGCTCGACCAGGTACTGGAGTTTTTTGAAATCACCCCACACTACGACCTCGACCTGATGAAACCCAACCAAAACCTCTACAGCCTCACGGCTGCAATCATCACCAAACTCCAACCGGTGCTCGAGGACTACAAGCCCGACTATGTGTATGTGCACGGCGACACCTCTACTTCTGCCATCGCAGCACTGGCCGCTTTTTATGCCGGAGCCAAAGTATGTCATGTAGAGGCCGGACTGCGCACCCACAACAAATGGTCACCCTTCCCCGAGGAAATGAACCGGCAGCTAACAGGAAGGATTGCAGACCTCCATTTTGCACCCACAGAGCAGTCAAAACAAAACCTGCTCAAAGAAAATACCCCCGAAGATAGCATTCTCGTTACCGGAAACACGGTCATTGACGCACTGCTGTACAGTAGTGAACGGGTCAACAACCTGGATACTAAGGAAATCAACGAACTCAAAACGCTGGTACAACCCGATAAAAAGCTCATACTCGTCACCGGCCATCGCCGTGAAAACCACGGGCAGGGGTTTATCAATATCTGTGAAGCACTCAAAGAGATTGCTCATAAGAACAGCGATGTACAAATTATTTACCCCGTACATCTCAACCCCAACGTACAAAAACCGGTCTATGAGTTGCTGAGCAATCTGGACAATGTGCATCTCATCAACCCACTGGCATACCCCGCCTTTGTATGGCTGATGAACCAATGCTACCTGATTATAACAGACAGCGGGGGCATACAGGAAGAAGCACCCAGCCTCGGCAAACCCGTACTCGTGATGCGCGACACCACAGAACGGCCGGAAGCCGTGGAGGCGGGAACTGTGATACTGGTGGGAACTAACAAAGAAAAAATCGTTTCAGAATGTGAGCAATTGCTCAATGATAAAGAACGTTACACTAGAATGAGCAGCCTGAAAAATCCCTTCGGGGATGGAAAGGCTTGTATGCGGATTACACAGATGATTAAAGGATTACGCGGATGATATGGAAGAGAAGGGAAACAAGTTATTATTTGAAAAAGAAACCTATACAATCATAGGGGCCTGTATGACTGTGCATAGCGAGATGGGGAGTGGTTTTTTAGAATCTGTATATCATGAAGCATTGGAAAAAGAGTTTAAGGAACAACAGATACCTTTTGAAAGTCAAAAAAAACTAAACCTTTTTTATAAAGGCTCTCAATTAAAAAAATATTTCAAAGCAGATTTTGTTTGCTACAATCAAATATTGGTAGAATTAAAAAGTGCTACATTTATGCATAAATTAAATGATGCTCAGTTGATTAACTATTTAAAAGCAACAAACTTTAAAGTAGGCCTGCTCATAAATTTTGGAGAATCAAGCCTGCAATGGAAACGCTTTGTAAACACCTACTAAAAGTAATGAAAATAAAAAATAATCCACAAAATCAGCGAAATCCGCATAAATCCACGGAATCCGCAATAAAAAAAGCAAATAAGCAAATATGTAACTAAAAATAACCCATAAAATCAATAAGAATCTATTTTTGATAGGAATTGATGGGGTGTTGGAAAGAGCGGTTTTGAAGTTGTAATATGCTTTAAAGTTAATATATATTGAAATTTAATGACAATTAATAACCTAATAACAAAGTTGAAAAATAACCAACTCTTTAAAGACTCCGCTTGGTCTTTGTTGGGGAATGTGGTGGGTAGAGGACTTGCTCTTGTGGCAGGTATCTTGGTGGCGCGTTTTTTAGGGAAAGATGTTTTTGGGGAGTATGGTATTATCAAAAATACAATACTTACTATCGGTGTCTTTTCAACCTTTGGATTAGGATATACAGCTACAAAGTACATAGCAGAATTTAAAGCACTTAGCCGTGATAAAATTCCTTTATTTATAAAAACTGCCAATAAAATCACGTTTACTTTTAGTGGTTTTATGGCATTGTTACTTTTTGTTTTTGCAGATTATGTTGCATTTCATTGGTTGGAAGCTGCACATCTTGGAACACCTCTTCGCATTTTAGCTGTTTTGATAATTTTTAATGCCATTACCACCACACAAATAGGCATTCTTTCCGGTTTTGGAAAGTTTAAGGAAATAGCTAAAATCAATTCGATTGTTGGGGTGCTTACTTTTTTGTTTAGTGTTTTGCTAACCTATTATTTTGATTTAAACGGAGCTTTATTGGCATTGTTGCTGGTACAGGTGATTAACTGTATTTTGAATTATTATGCGGTTAAGAGGGAGACCAAAACGATAGATACTTTAGTACAGCAAGATAAAACAATGCTTAAGGGTATTCTTAATTTCTCCACACCCATTGCCTTGCAGGAAGCAGTATATGCAATAACAAGCTGGCTGGCAAGTTTACTTTTGATAAAATATGCGACCTATGGTGATTTGGGTATGTACACCGCAGCGATGCAATGGAATGCAATTATTTTGTTTATACCGGGCATTTTAAGAAATGTGATATTAAGCCACTTGTCTGAAAACACTAACAATCAACTTGCCCACAATAAAATTTTAAAACAAACCATTGCAATAAATTTTATTGCTACTTTAATACCTTGTATCTTGGTATTTATATTCTCAGGGTTGATTGCAAAAAGTTATGGGCAGACATTTGATGGTTTGGCAATACTTATATCTTTAGCCTGTTTTATAACAATATTTTCTAGTATTAGTAACGTTTATTCACAAGCTTATATGTCTAAAGGAATAAACTGGTTAATGCTTCGGATTAGACTTTTTAGGGACTTTGGTATAGTTGTTTTGGCTTATTTTTTATTAAATTTTACAAATAGTGATTTCAATGGAGCTTTATTACTTATATTAAGTGTTCTGACAATAAATATTTTATTTTTATTATTAATGTTTATTATTTACAATAAAACATTGGTTGATGAATAAAAAAATAGAAAAATCAATTATATACATTATTTCCTTTTTCTTGTATTCGGGTTACTACGTTATACTTTCTCTTTTTTTTATAAGCAATCAGGTTGACCTTACAAGGTTTTATAGTATTCCATTAAGGATGCTATTGTCTGTGCTAATGGTATTTTTTATTTTTAAAAAATGGAAAACACTAAAAAAAAGTAATGTAGCCATTCGTGTTTTTATTTTATTTAGCCTGCTGTATATCTTTAAAGTCTTGTTTTCTGAAAATTTAGGATCTTTTTTAAGTAGAAATTGGTATGAATATATTTTCTACTTTATAAGTTATGCTTTTTTGCCATTTTTATTTTTTAGTTCTGTAGATTTAAATAAGCATAAAAATACAATTTTAAATGCATTGATTTTTTCGGGATTTTTATTGAGTATTTTAACAGTAATATTTTTTAAAGATGTCCTATTAACAGGTGGTGTTAGTCGTATTAATTTGCTTACTTATGAGACAGAAGAGGCTGTTATCAGTCCCTTAGCGCTATCGTATTCTGGAGCATTAACATTTCTACTCTGCTTGTACAGGCTTTTATATACTAATTTAAGAGGAGTTACTTTATTCTATATACTTCTTACTATGATTGCTTCTTCATTGATTTTTCTCTTAGGATCAACAAGAGGTGCATTGTTAGCGGTGTTACTTGGAGCAATAGCTTTTATTTATTTCAGTAATGCTAAAAGAAAAATATTTTTTGTTTTTTTATTTGCTGCGTTAACACCTTTAATAATTTATGCAATTGAATTTACCGGGAGTTCAATAATTGAAAGAACAATTAGCTCATATGAAACCGGTGATACAAGCGGAAGGGAAAAACTATGGTCTGAAGCTTTTCAGGAGTTTTTAAATTACCCTATTTTAGGGGGTAGAATAGAAGTGTCTGGAATATATCCACATAATATATTTCTTGAGGTGATGATGGCTACTGGATTATTAGGATTGATTTTATTTTTATATTTCTTCTTTAAATCATTTCTAAATGGTTATAAACTCGCAAAGCATAACCACATTTTTTTAATTGCTATTATGATTTTTGTAATAGGTATTTCGCAGCATATGGTTACAGGAGCTCTTTGGGGTGCAATAACGTTTTTTACTTCTTTAGGTTTATTTAACTCTAAATTAACTTATGGAAAATAAAACAGTTTTTATTCTTAATTACGCCTCTCATTATCGTTCGGTCATTTATAAAAAAATTAATGAGGAGTTAAATGCTGATTTTTATTTTGGTGATATTCCGGGTTCTAACATAAAAAAAATTGATTACTCAATACTATCCAATTTTAAAAAGGAATTTAAAACATTTAAATTAAAGAATTTTTATTGGTACACTGGTAGTATAAGACTTGTATTTAAAAATTATAAAAACATTGTGCTGACAGGCGACCCTCAAATAATATCTAACTGGGGGATTTTATTGTATGCAAAATTGTTAGGCAAAAAGACTTATTTGTGGACCCATGGATGGTATGGTGATGAGAATTTAATTAAAAGAATAATAAAAAGATTCTATTTTAACTTGGCGGATATTATCTTTTTATATGGTGATTACGCAAAAATTAAAATGATAAATGCGGGATTTAAGCCTGAAAAATTAGTGCCTATTTATAATTCGTTGGATTACGAAACACAAGTTTTAATTAGAAGGGAAATAAAAAAGTCAAATATATATATTGAACATTTTAAAAATAATTTTCCTGTACTCATTTTTATTGGTAGAATTCAGAAATCAAAAAAAATTGAACTTTTGATTGAGGCTTTAATATTGTTAAATAAAAATAATTTTTTCTTAAATCTGGTTTTGGTGGGCGGTGAAACAAAAGGTTATGATGTTAAACAAATGGTAGAGAATAGTAATTTGCAAAATCAAGTTTGGTTTTATGGACCCTGTTATGATGAAATAAAAAATGCAGAACTTCTTTATAATGCTGATTTGTGTGTGTCTCCAGGTAATGTGGGATTAACTGCCCTCCATAGTTTAACATATGGGACACCAGTTATAGCTCATAATAGCTTTGAAAGTCAAGGGCCTGAATTTGAAACAATCATTGAAAAAAAAACAGGTGCTTTTTTTAAGGAGAATGATGTAATGGATTTAGCAAGAAAAATTAAATTACTAATTGAAAATCCATTAGATAAAAAAGAATGTTATAAAATTATTGATAAAAAATGGAATCCCCATTATCAGATTAATATATTAAAAAACACGTTAAATGCTCCTACTAGATAGCTTATACATCAACAACAGCGGCGGTAAAGTCCTCCTCGATTATCTGGTGTATAAACTGGAAGAGGCTAAAGTAGAAGTGTATTATCTCTTTGATGAAAGATGTAAAAAGGATTTTGGTGAAATCCCGTCAAACAGAAAAAACTTTTTAAAAGCTACTTTATGGAACAGGTACCGCTTTTATAAACTAAAGAAGGCCTCTTTTCATACTGTTTTGTGTTTTGGGAACCTGGCACCTCCATTCAAGCTTAACGCCAGAGTTTTTACGTACTTTCATCAGCGCTTATTTCTCAACATTCCTGATACAATTGATTTTAAAACCAGGCTATTGATCAAAATCAAAATAAGTATCTTTACCCTTTTTAGTCAGAACTCAAATGAGTGGATGGTTCAGAGCAATGCAATGAAAGAGAAGTTGGCTCTCAAAATTGGGATAGATCACGAAAAAGTTCACGTTTTGCCTTTTTACCCACCTTTAAGCGGTGAAAAGCAAAATTGTACTAAAGTACCCAATAGTTTTATCTATATAAGCAATGGTTCCTTTCATAAAAACCACAAACGATTACTTGAGGCATTTTGTTTGTTTTATGATAAAAAAAAAGAGGGTAGTTTAACATTGACGATTGGTAATGAATTTCAGGAACTATATTCAATAGTTCAATCAAAAATTGATTTGGGTTATCCTATTAGAAATATAGGCAGAGTAGATAGAGAGGTATTGAATGAATACTACAATAGCCACGAGTATCTTATATTCCCTTCCCTTTCCGAGAGTTTTGGTTTAGGGCTGGTAGAAGCGATGGAATGTGGCTGTAAGGTGATAGGGTCAGATTTGCCCTATACCTATGCCGTTTGTGAGCCTTCTATTGTTTTTAATCCATACAATATATACAGTATGGTAGCTGCCCTTGAAAATGCTGTGCAGGGCAATGTAAAACCAACCAAGCAAGTGCTTTTTAATGAAATAGACTCAATTATAAAACTATTACAACATAATGAAAATAAAAAATAAAACCCTCCTCATTACCGGTGGTACCGGCTCGTTTGGCAATGCGGTCTTAAACCGTTTTTTAGACACAGACCATTTTAGTGAAATACGCATTTTTTCTCGCGATGAAAAAAAGCAGGACGATATGCGCACGGCTTTGCAAAGAGACAAGCTTAAATTTTACATCGGTGACGTAAGAAACTATGACAGCATTGAAAGAGCCACGCGAGGGGTTGATTATATATTCCATGCGGCAGCCTTAAAGCAAGTGCCCTCCTGTGAGTTTTTTCCTTTGGAAGCAACACGCACCAATGTGTTGGGCACGCAAAATGTTATTGATGCCGCCGCTTTTAATAAGGTTAAAAAAGTCATTTGTCTAAGCACTGATAAAGCGGCCTATCCCATTAACGCCATGGGGATTTCCAAAGCGCTGATGGAAAAAGTAGCTGTGGCAGCCTCCAGAAATTTAAAAGAAACAACCGTTTGCTTAACTCGTTATGGCAATGTGATGGCTTCTAGAGGCTCTGTGATTCCCTTATTTTTAAACCAAATTAAAGAAGGGAAGGAGTTGACCATTACCGACCCCAAAATGACCCGCTTTTTAATGTCACTCAACGAAGCGGTAGAATTGGTTTTGTTTGCTTTTGAAAATGGCGAGGCAGGCGACTTGTTTGTCAACAAAGCACCGGCCGGGACGATTGGCGATTTAGCACAGGCCTTGCTGGAACTAACCCATGCAAACAATTCCATAAAAGTAATAGGAACAAGACACGGAGAAAAACTATATGAAACCCTCTGTACCCGGGAAGAAATGATCAAAGCAGAAGATATGGGCGATTTTTACAGAATCCCCGCAGACAACAGAGACCTCAATTATGATAAATACTTCTCTCAGGGAAACAAATCCATCTCTGAGTTTGAAGACTACAACTCCTCTAACACCCAACAACAGGATGTGGAAGGAATGAAAAAACTGCTCAAGAGTTTACCAATCGTTCAGGAAATGATGAAATAATGACCAACAAATCAAAACCTTAAACGCACAATACTAATGAATATACTCATCACTGGTTCAAAAGGATTTATCGGTAAAAACCTGGTGGCGGAACTCCATAACCTAAAAGAAGGAAAAACAAAACACAAATACCTGCAGCCAAACCTCAGTATATTAGAGTTTGACAAAGACACCAATCCCATTGAACTGGACCGGTATTGCAAACAAGCCGATTTTGTCTTTCATTTAGCCGGAGTCAACAGACCCCGGGAGCAAAGCGAATTTATGGAGGGGAATTATGGGTTTACGAGTGAATTGCTGTCACTACTAAAAAAACACAACAACACCTGCCCAATGATGATCTCTTCTTCCATTCAGGCCGAGCTTGATAACCCCTATGGAAAATCAAAAAGAGCAGGGGAGGAGTTGCTGCTCAATTACAGTAAAGAAACTGGAGCAAAGGTGTTGATCTATCGGTTCCCCAATGTGTTTGGAAAATGGTGCAAGCCCAACTACAACAGTGCCGTGGCCACCTTTTGCCACAACATCGCCCACGGTTTGCCCATACAGGTAAACGACCCCAATGTGATGATGACCCTGGTGTATATTGATGATGTCATTCAGGAGCTCATCAATGCGCTGGTGGATCGGGCAAATGAGCAAGGCAATTACTGCAAAGTAGCGGTGGAGCATACCATCAAATTAGGCGAAATCGTGGCATTAATTGAATCGTTTAAAGAAAGTCGTTCCACTTTGCAAGTCCCAGATTTATCGGACGCGTTTACAAAAAAACTGTACTCAACCTATCTAAGTTACTTGCCGGAGGATCAATTCTCTTATCCGCTAAAAATGAATGTGGATGACAGGGGGTCTTTTACAGAATTTTTAAAGTCACCTGATCGCGGACAAGTGTCTGTCAATATTTCAAAACCGGGCATCACCAAAGGAAACCACTGGCACCACACCAAAAACGAAAAGTTTTTAGTGGTAGCAGGAAAAGGGGCCATACGGTTTAGACGTGTTGATGCACCTTCAGAAATTATTGAGTATTTTGTTTCAGGCGAAAAATTGGAAGTCCTGGACATCCCTGTGGGATATACCCATAACATTGAAAACTTGGGGGATAGCGATATGGTCACCGTGATGTGGGTGAATGAAATTTTTGACCCCGGGCGACCCGATACTTATTTTGATGTGGTGTAAATAAAGCGACGATTCACATGCAGCCAAAACTAATCAAAGGAGGAAATCATAAAGACGAGCGGGGTGAAATTCAATTCAATAATGAATTCAATGCAGCTGCGGTAAAACGCATTTATACCATAGAAAATGCAGATACTTCCACTGTGAGAGCCTGGCAGGGTCACGCCATCGAAACAAGATGGTTTGCTGTGCTGCAAGGGAGCTTTCAAATAAAGCTCATTCAAATTGACAACTGGGAACAGCCCAACCCACAATCAAAAATGCGTACCTTTGAACTAAATGATCAAGGACTCCATATATTGTATGTGCCTCCCGGTTTTATAAGTAGCATTCAGGCATTGGAGCAAGGGTCTAAACTCTTGGCCATGTCAGATTATCAACTGGGCGAAGTGAAAGACGAATACAGATTTGATAAAAACTATTTTACAAGTTAACAACTCATGAAAAAATTAAAAGTGATTACCGTTGTGGGTACACGCCCGGAGATTATCAGACTCTCCAGAGTGTTGTGCGCATTGGATGCATCTGAAGCCATAGAACACGTTTTAGTACATACCGGTCAAAATTATGACTACGAACTCAACGAAGTTTTTTTTGAAGATTTAGGCATCCGCAAGCCCGACCATTTTTTAAACGCCGCCGGCAGCAATGCCACAACAACAGCCGGTCAGATATTAATTAATATCGACCCGGTTTTGGAATCAGAAAAACCCGATGCTTTTTTGGTATTGGGCGATACCAATTCGTGTTTGTGTGCCATCGCCGCCAAGAAACGAAAAATCCCGATTTTTCACATGGAAGCCGGAAACCGATGTTTTGACCAACGCGTGCCCGAAGAAACCAACCGGAAGATTGTGGACCACGTGAGCGATATCAATTTAACCTACAGCAGCATCGCCAGAGAATACCTGCTTCGTGAAGGTTTGTCGGCAGACCGCGTCATCAAAACCGGTTCGCCGATGTTTGAGGTGTTGAACCACTATTTACCTGATATCAAAAAATCACAGGTCTTGCAAAAATTGAAACTGGAAAAAGGAAACTACTTTGTCGTTTCTGCACACCGGGAAGAAAATATCAATTCAGACACTAATTTTAACAACCTGATGGAAAGTCTGAATCAGATTGCTGAAAAGTATAGCTATCCTGTGATAGTATCTACACATCCGCGAACCCGCTCGATGATAGAAAAGAAAAAGGTACAAGCCCATAAAAACATCCAATTCTTAAAACCTTTGGGTTTTCATGATTACAATGCCCTGCAGCTTAATGCTTTTGCAGTTTTATCAGACAGTGGCACCATTTCGGAAGAATCCTCTATTTTAAACTTCAGGGCACTCAATATAAGAGAGGCCCACGAGCGACCCGAAGCCATGGAAGAAGCCTCCGTAATGATGGTAGGTTTATCTCCGGAGCGAATTTTACAGGGGCTCACACAAACCCTGAGACAAGAAGTAGGGGAACATCGTAACTTCAGGGAAGTCGCAGACTATTCCATGCCCAATGTTTCAGAAAAAGTAGTGCGTATCATCCTGAGCTATACCGATTATGTGAATCGGGTTGTTTGGCAAAAACAATAAGAAATGAATGTGTTGTTTTTAACACTGGTAAGTATAGACTCTTTGGAACAAAGAGGTATTTATCAGGATTTGTTGCGCAAGTTTAGTGACGAGGGACACAAGGTGTTTGTAGTCACTCCGCTGGAGCGCCGTAAAAACAAACCCACCACCTTGTTAAAGCAGAAATTTGCTACTATTTTGCAAGTGAAAACCTTCAATATTGTGAAAACAAATAGAGTGGAAAAGGGTATTGGCACGCTGGCCATAGAAAATCAATACCTGAGAGCCATTAAGAAACACCTGCCCGCTGTAAAATTTGATTTGGTGTTATATTCCACACCCCCCATTACCTTTACCAAGGTGATTGAATTCATAAAAAAAAAAGATGGCGCATACAGCTACCTGCTGCTTAAAGATATTTTTCCTCAAAATGCAGTGGATATGAAAATGCTTAAAAAAGGGAGTATTCTTCACAGAATGTTTGAAAAAAAAGAAAAACGGCTTTATGCCACTTCAGATACGATTGGCTGTATGTCACCTGCCAATGTACAATTTGTAATAGACCACAATCCGGAAATACAAAAAAATAAGTTAGAAGAGAATCCCAACACCATTGAACCTTATTATATAGAATACAGTCAAGAGGAACAGGATGAAATAAGAAAAAAGTATGAAATACCTTTGGATAAAAAGGTCTTGGTCTATGGAGGGAATTTTGGCAAACCACAAGGTTTGGATTTTCTACTTGAAACCATACAGGCTTCAAAAAGCACTCATTTGTTTTTTCTTTTAGTGGGCGACGGTACAGCCTATCCAAAAATAAAAACCTGGTTTGATACCAATGTTCCTAACAATGCAAAGCTCATCAAACGATTGCCCAAAGACGATTATGACCGTTTACTGGCAGCCTGTGACATTGGACTCATATTTTTGCATAAAGATTTTTTAATCCCCAATTTCCCTTCCCGTTTATTGTCCTATCTGGAAATGAAAAAACCGGTCCTTGCCGCAACAGACCCCAATACCGATGTTGGGGACATACTAGAAGAAGCCGCCTGTGGCTTTAAAGTAATGGCAGGCGATTTAGAAGGAATGCAGGCAGCACTGCTTCGGTTAGAGGATGATGCGCTTCTTAAACAAATGCAGGAGAATGCATGGCAGTTGCTTTTGAATAAATACACAGTAGAACGCAGCTATCAATTAATAGTAGAAAAAATCAATCATAAACACTGTATATAAAACACAGTTTGATTTTTTGCTTAGGGGGGTGGGAAGGTTCATGACGATTGCCCTTACTCGATGAGCCTGCTTCGAAGCCGCCTCCGGCGGATGCTCGCAATGACTCATTGTTCACAAGGTTTTGGCTTTAACGAGTCTGTTCATTTAACAATTGGTCTTAAAAATGGGGTCGTTGCGATCCGCCTCTGGCGGAGAAGCAACCCCGTCAATGAAAAGCAAAATTTTCCTTAACTTTCCCTTCATGAAAAACCCCTGCACCTACATAACAACGAACACCCACCACAAAGTCCTCTACACCGGTGTCACCTCCGAAATCAAAAACCGCATGGACAAACACAAAACCAAACGGTATAAAAACTCCTTTACGGCACGTTATAACTGTGATAAGCTGGTGTTCTACCGCCATTTCCCATCCATGCCCGAGGCCATTGCTTTTGAGAAAAAGCTAAAAGCGGGGAGCCGCGCGAAGAAAATTGCCCTCATAGAAGAAATGAATCCGGAATGGAAAGACCTATACGATGAATTGAAATAGAAGCAACGTCATTGCGAACGCAGTGAAGCAAAATCCTGAGTGGAAAGACCTATACGATGAACTGAAATAAAAGCAACGTCATTGCGATCCGCCCAAGGCGGAGAAGCAAAATCCGAAATGGAAAGACTTGTACTATGAACTTGGTCAGGAGGGTTCTGCTTCGCTACGCTCGCAGTGACGTTAATGACGATTGTTAATGGGTGGATGAGATTGCTTCGCAGCCGCCTCCGGCGGATGCTCGCAATGACCGTTTATTCCAGACCACTTTGTCTTTGGATTAGGAAGTTAAAAAACCCAATTGGTCTTTTAACTGGTGTCATTGCGAGCAGAGGTTGCCTTTGGCAACCCCTGCGCGGCAATCTCATCCACCCAGTCCCTGAATTTTATCAAAATGCCTTACCTTTGAATCCACCATGTACAAACCCATAACCAAACCCATCCTCGACCACCTCTCCGCAGCCATCGCCTTGCTGTTGCTAAGTCCGTTGTTCCTGCTTGTAACACTCGCACTGGCAATCGCCAACAACGGCAAACCCTTTTTCATCCAAAAACGCCCCGGTAAAAACGGTTGTATCTTCAACATCATCAAGTTTAAAACCATGACCGATACTAAAGACGTTCAGGGCAATTTACTTCCCGATGCTGAAAGGCTCACAGCAGTAGGGAAATTTGTACGCAAAACCTCACTGGACGAACTACCACAGTTGATAAACGTCTTAAAAGGCGATATGAGCTTTGTGGGTCCGCGCCCTTTATTGCCGGAGTATTTGCCGTTGTACAATGTAGCGCAACGCAAACGACACCATGTCAAGCCGGGGATTACAGGCTGGGCACAAATTAATGGGCGCAACGCCATCAGTTGGCAACAAAAATTTGAATTGGATGTGTGGTATGTGGAGCATCAAAGTTTTACATTAGATTTAAAAATCTTATTTTTAACAGTCAAAAAAGTGTTTGTTTCTGAGGGGATCAATACCCAAGGGCAAGCCACAACAGAACGGTTTAAAGGGAATTAGTATGAGTCAACAACTATATATTTATGGAGCTAGCGGTCACGGGAAAGTGGTTATCGAAATTATTGAAGCTCTCGGGAAAGAAGTAGTAACAGTCTTCGATGACGATGAAAACATCACTCAATTGTTGGATTATCCCGTTCTTCCCAAAGACAACGTAAACCCCGATAAAAAAATTCCCGTGCTATTTGCCATAGGCAACAACGAAACCCGAAAAAAACTTGCTGAAAGCAATGGCTTTCTCGTTACCGAACCTTTAATTCATCCTTCAGCAATTGTTTCTCCACGAGCAACCCTTAAAAACGGCACAGTAGTAATGCCGGGAGCGATTATCAATTCACAAGCTGAAGTAGGTCAACATTGCATCATCAATTCCGGCGCCGTAGTCGAACACGATTGCGTTCTTGATAATTATGTACACATTTCCCCAAATGCTGCTCTCGCAGGCGATGTAAAAGTAGGGGAGGGCACACAAATTGGTATTGGAGCTCAGGTCATACAAGGAATCACCATCGGCAATTGGTGCACCATCGGCGCCGGCGCCGTCATCATCAAAGATGTCCCGGATGGGGCAACTGTAGTAGGGAATCCGGGGAGGGAGGTTTAGTGTGTACGCCCTGATATAGGTTGACCACTTAAAAAAATCCAGCTTAAGCGCCACACCCTTTAGGGCCGGGGAAATGGCGCGGGAGGGTTTGAGTCAGTGAGCAGTGAGTGGTGTGTCCTTGATAGGCAAATCCGCAAATAAGCAAATCAGCGAATCAACGAATAAGCAAACCAGCAAATCAGCGAATCAGCAAATCCGCAAATCAGCAAATCAGTGAGAGGTGAGTCAGTGAGAGCAAATCGGGACACTTTTCTTTGCGACTTCTTTGCGTTT
>TARA_R110002072_G_scaffold87977_3_pt1 | contig 16820 bp, 12 predicted proteins | sample TARA_R110002072 | Tara Oceans TARA_R110002072 (sample SAMEA4397118) | marine metagenome | biome: Polar Biome; feature: [SRF] surface water layer (ENVO:00010504); material: water (ENVO:00002006), including particulate matter (ENVO:01000060) such as... | depth 5 m | reverse complement strand
CCGGCCGAACACCCCCCCGCGCGGTCGGCCACCGTCAGTTATGTCCGCCTGGAGATTCGCAGCGACACACTGTTCAGCCTGATCCACGACCGGGCTGTGGTGGTGGAGGACCTGCGCGGCCTGGACGGCAAAGCAAAAAACTGGATCAGGCGGCGCCTGCTGGAAACCCTGTTGCGCTAGTGCCCGCACGTTCAATACCGTTTTCCTGCGGCACACCTGCCGCGCGGTTTGCGTTACAATCTCCGGGACCAGTATCCGATTACGCTGGCGGCGTTCACTGACTAACCTGGGAGTAGCACCATGAGCCTATTGCGAAAAACACAACACCTTTTCCTGACCGGGATCCTGCTCGCCTGCAGTGGAGTGGCACTGGCGGACTGGGAACTCGACGACTCCGCTTCAGTGATCAATTTTGTGTCGATCAAAAACGACAGTGTTGCCGAACTTCACAGTTTCCCGTCACTGACAGGTTTTATCGGCGCTGCCGGCAATGCCCAGCTCACGGTCGAACTGGAGAGTGTCGAGACCCTGATAGACGTGCGCAACGAGCGCATGCGTGAAATGCTGTTTGAGACCGTGAAATTTCCGGTCGCCACCATAGCCGCAGAGGTTGACCCCGGTGTGCTCGCGATGGCCGCAGAGGGCGGTGTGGTGACGGTAGATCTGCCTGTCACCCTGAGTCTGCACGGGCAGGAGAAAGCGCTGACCGCATCGCTGGTGGTTGTCGGTGAGGGAGAGAAGCGCCTGCGCGTTTTCACCGCCACGCCGCTGCTGCTGAACGCTGCTGACTTCGGACTTGTTGAAGGTGTCGCGGCACTGCAAAAAGTGGCAGGGTTGCAGGCGATCAGCACCGCCGTCCCGGTGACGCTGCAGTTGCAATTCGTCAAGGTCCCCTAGGGCGTCCTCAGGGGGCCTTGCCTCCCAGGCTCTGGTAGAGCTGCTGATAGCCGCGATTGCCCGGCGCAATCTGCGTCAGGCTTCTGGCGTATTGCAGAGCATTCTCGCGCTGGCCCAGTTCCGCGCTGTAATTTGCCAGTGCCAGCAATACCTCCTCGCTCTGCGGCGCGCTGCGCAACAGGGCCTGCAGTTGTTGTATCGCCTGCTCCGGCTGTCCCAGGTCGTGTAACGCAATACCGTACACAAAGCGGTGGCGCGTCCCCTGTGTTTCCAGCGCGGCGGCCTGCTTCAGATAGGCCAGGGCGGCCCCGGGTTTCCCGCTGCGCGTTTCCAGCAGTCCCAGCGCATGCAGTGTATTCCCGTTCTCTGGCGCCACTGCCAGCGCCTCCAGCAACACCTCGCGCGCCGCGTCATCCCTGTTCTGGCCGCGCAACAGATCGGCGAGATTCAGGTAGGCGGGAATCAACTGTGAGTTCAGGTACAGCGCTTCCCGGTAGGCCGCTTCCGCCGCTGCGAAGTCGCCGCGATTGACAAAGAAGATACCCATCTGCAGTTGCACGCCGGGCATGTCGGCATCCTGCTGCAAGGTGCTGACATATTCGTCAAACAGCGCACGCAACCTGGTCGCCTGTTCCGGCGGTATCTGCTCCAGCGGCACGCTCGCAAGTGAAGACGCAACCTCCATGCGCACGGTAGTGACCGGATCATCAATCAAGTAGTCCAGTAGTTGCAGGCGCTGCTGTAGTGGCAGGAACTCGATCGCGCGCACGGTACTCGCGCGCAGCATAGGATCGTCGTCATACAGCATCTGCGTGGCTGCCTGTAGCGCCTGGCCGCCGCCGACTCCGCCCAGCGCTTCCATTGCCGTCGCCCGCCAGATCGGGGCGGCATCGGTGTCGCCCGCTATTTGTGCAAGCTGCGGTACCACGCGGTTGTCGCCCTCTGCAATGCGCTGGAACGCCCGCGCCGGGTGCGTGCTGGTATCGCGGAACTGCACTCCCCACTGCTTCAATGCCGCTAGTGCCCACTGCGCGTCTTGCTGCTGGTGGCACTGGTTACAGGCATTCGGTGTGCCCATGACCATGGTCAGGTCGGGCCGGGGTACGCGCATGCTGTGATCGCGGCGCGGGTCGACCCCCATATAGGTTGTCTCGGGCATATGGCAGTTGGCGCAATCGGCGCCTGGTGAGCCCTCGAGATGGTGGTGGTGTTGCGGTGTATCGTAGCGCGTCGGCACGTGGCACTGGGCACAGACGTCGTTACCCGGCGCGCGCAGCTGCAGGCTGTGGGGTTCGTGGCAGTTGCTGCAAACCACACCGGCCTGGTGCATTTTACTCTGCACGAACGAGCCGTAGACATAGACTTCGTCGCGAATCTGGCCATCCGGGTAGTACAGCGGCCACTGCGGCATTGCGAGACGATGTGTGTCCAGCAAATCCGCGCCATAGTGGTAATCTCCCAGTGTGCCGCGACGCGAATGACAGCGGGCACAGCTGTCAATCTGGGCGTTTGACGCCAGTGGGGTAGTGCGTTTTGCTATATGCGCATCCGGTGCCAATGCCCACTTTCCGCGCTGTGCCAGCGCGGTTGGAAATCCACCGTTGGGCGCGTCGTCGAGCGTCCCCGCCTCTGCCAGTTGCAGATGCTTCTCGCCGGGGCCGTGGCAGGCCTCGCAACCCACATTCAGCTCCGCGAATTGGGTATCGAAGGAGCGCGTGGCTGCCGTGTAATTTTTCTTGAGATCGGTGCTGTGACACTCGGCGCAGCTGGTGTTCCAGTTCTGGTAGGTGCCGGTCCAGTGCAGCGGATCCTTGTAGTCAATTTTTTCGTCCGGATACAGATGGTACCAGCGCTGCCCCCCCTCGGTGGCAGGGCGTGCATCCCAGGCAATGCTCAGGGCCTGGAGCCGACCGCGCGACAGCGGCAGCAGATACTGTTGCAGCGGCTCGACGCCGAAGACATAGGCGACTTCGAAATCCTGTATTTTGCCGTTTTCACCATCGGTGCTGACCATGTACTTGTCGCCGCTGCGGAAGAAGCGGGTGGTGACGCCGTTGTAGGTGAAGCTGGCATCGTCAAAATCACCCAACACGGTATCTTCACTCGGCAACTGCATGGCCAGGTCGTGGTGAGAGCCGTGCCACTGCGTGTACGCCTCCTCGTGGCAACCGCGGCAGCTTTCTGAACCTGTGAAAGCGTAAACTGCGCAGCTGCACAGCAGTAGTGCACATAGGATGAATGCTGATCGAAACACGTCGCGGTTACCTGATACGGAAAAATCGTACAGACTACCAGCCTGTTCGCGGTATGGACAGTATTGCAGGCGCTACCTATGATTGGGGCCAGCTGCGACCGACCGGCGCAGAGTTGATCCATTACAGCGAGTGCAGACGACAGACCATGAAGCTGGGCATATTGAAAACAGACGCAGTAAGACCTGAATGGGTGCCCGAGTACGGTGAGTATCCGGATATGTTCATGGCGTTGCTGGGAGAGGCCGACCCGACCCTGGAGTTTGCCGTATACGATGTCGAGCACGGTCAATACCCGGCGGATATCGATGAGGTCGATGCCTATTTGATCACCGGCAGCAAGTCCGGCGTCTACGAGGACAAACCGTGGATCGCCCAGCTGATGGTGTTTGTCCGCGAGTTACATCGCCGGCGCAAAAAACTGGTAGGCATTTGTTTCGGCCACCAGTTGGTGGCGCAGGCGCTGGGCGGCAATGTTAAAAAGTCACCCAAGGGCTGGGGTATGGGGCTGCATACCCATCGCTTCAACAGTGCGCCGGGCTGGCACGACCAGGGTGATAGGGACCTTGATATACTGGTCAGCCACCAGGATCAGGTGCTGGAATTGGCTGAGGGGGCAACGGTATTGGCGGGCAGCGCGTTTTGTGAGAACGCCGTCATCCAGATCGGCGACCACATCCTGACGTTTCAGGGGCATCCCGAATTCGTGTCGGACCTGTCCCGCGAGATCATGGAGTTCCGGCGCGACCTGATCGGCGAGGATGTCTACAGTTCGGGAGTGGCCTCGCTACAGGGCACCCACCAGGGCCAGCGCGTGGCGCGCTGGATCGTGCGTTTCCTGCACGGCAATGCATGAGCGTCGCCGGCCGTCTGCTCACCAGCTACCGGTATTTTGCATCGATGCCCAGGGTTCCTGTGGCGGTAGCGCATCACCCGCCTGCAACAACTCGATAGAGATGCCATCTGGTGAGCGGATGAACGCCATGTGTCCGTCGCGGGGCGGGCGATTGATCACCACTCCCCTATCCATCAGGCGTTGGCATAATGCGTAGATATTGTCGACGCTGTACGCCAGGTGGCCGAAATTGCGCCCGCCGTCGTAGTTCTCGGGATCCCAGTTCCAGGTGATCTCCACCAGCGGGCTCTGGCCCTGCTCCGCGCGCTCGACATCGTCAGGTGCGGCGAGGAAAACCAGCGTAAACCGCCCTGCTTCGCTGTCGTAGCGACGGATTTCGACAAGCCCCAGTTTGTCGCAATAGAACTCGAGTGTTGCATCCAGATCGCGTGCACGCACCATGGTGTGCAGGTATCTCATCCGCGTTTCCTCCCCGCCACTTGCCTGCCGGCCAAACGCCCGGTGAATGTTGCGTCCCCAACTGACATACCGCTGCTGTAACCCTCGGCGCGTCGCACCACGCCACAGGCGGTACGACCCGCCGCATAGAGTCCGGGAATGACGTCACGCTGCGGATCGACCACTTCTCCGGTGGGCAGTGTATCAAGCCCCCCCAGTGTGAAAAAGGGCAGGAATGTGCCGCGCCCTGGTGTGATATCCAGTGCCACCAGCGGGGGTTGTAGCGGTTCCAGCCACTCGGCCGCCTTGTGGCACTGGGTGTCTTCACCGCGCACACAGTCCTCGTTGTAGACCTCAATGGTCTGTTGCAGGGTGCCTTCGCGCAGCCCCAGTTCCTGTTCCAGTTCCGCCACCGTCTCGCCTGTGCCAGCGACCTCGGAACCCATATAGCTGACGCGTTCGTAATCACCGTACTGATCGACGGTAAGGATAAAGTAAAAGCGTTCAGACTGCTGGCGCAGGATGAAGGCGCCGAGCCGTCCGTGGTAGACGTCCTCGTTGATGAAGCGCTGGCCCCGGTCATTGATCACAATACCCTTGGTCATACTGGCGGGAGGGTAGTACGGAACGGTGATGAAGCCCTCGTGCATATTGATCGCGGCGGCGCCGACAGACATGCCCATCAGTATGCCGCTACCGGTATCACCGGGATTACCGATAGGCGTATTGCCCCGGGTCAGCATGGGCGCGTACTTGCGTACCATCTCCTCGTTCATCACGAAGCCACCGGCACACAGAATGACGCCCTGGCGCGCGCGCACATTGAGCTCCTGCTGGTCTTTGCGCACGACCAGTCCCACGACTTCGTCATCTTCATTCACAATCAGGGTCAGCGCGCGGGTTTCATACTCGACGGTGATTTTGTCGCGCTGCTCCACATTCTCGGTCACGATCTTCATAAACAGCGGGCCGCCGTTGTCGCCTTCCACGTACAGGTTGTGCCCTCGGGGGCACGGCTTGGCCTGCTGTGCGAAGGGGTAGGCTTTCTCGCTGCCGGTGTAGAGCAGGCCGTCATCTGTCAGGCACATGATGGCGCGCTCTTTGTGGAAGCTGTCCTTGAAAGGCACGCCGATATCGACCAGCCACTGGAAATGGTCCTTGCTGTTTTCGCAGTAGTTGCGAATCTTCGCCTCGTCCGCCTGCGGCCCGGCGGCCATCATCATATAGGTCACCATATCCTCGGTGCTGTCCTCAAATCCGCAGGCCTGCTGCACACGTGTACCGCCGTTGCCGCCCATGTAGATCTCCGCGCTGGACATCGCGGTAGACCCGCCGCTGGCGCTGGCGACCTCGAAAATAGTGACACTGGAGCCCGCGTCCGCCGCTTCAATGGCGGCACAGCCCCCGGCGCCACCAAAACCAACGATGGCGACATCGGTTTCGATGTCCCAGTGCTCGACATCGCGTATCTTTCGCGGCTTGGAAGGGCTGGTTTTTGCGGTGCTGGACATTGGTACCTACCTCTGTGTCGGGCGCTTTGTACAGTGCGCCCAGCGTATTGTATCTCGGGATAGGGGATTAAAGCGGTTTCGTGCCATGCTTACAACGAGGCTGCTGGTCTGGCGGGTTAACAAATTGTACGGGCTCTGGCTTTCTTCCCTGTGCGGTTTGGGCGTAGGCTGCCAGGTGTGCGGCAGGAACCCGCTGGTATTGCAGCGCTGCTGGGTTACAATCCCCCGCTTTTGCCAGAGGTATAGATTCCCCATGTGGTTCAAGAATATTCGCGCATATCGCCTGACCAAGCCGTTTGATCTCGCGCCTGAAGCGTTGGGAGAGAAACTCGCTCCGCGCAGTTTCGTGCCCTGCGCCAAGTCCCAGCCGCTGGCGTTTGGCTGGGTGCCGCCGCTGGGCGATGAGTCGGGGGCCCTGGTGCACGCGGCTGCAGGCCGTTTCCTGCTCAAACTCAAGCGTGAGGAAAAACTGCTGCCGTCCACGGTAGTACGCGAGCAACTGGAGGAGAAAGTCGCCGATATCGAAGCCGAGCAGGGCCGCAAGGTCTATCGCAAGGAGCGCCTCAACCTGAAAGACGAGATTGTGCAGGATTGCCTGCCGCGCGCATTTACCCGATCCACGCATGTCTATGCCTACATCGATGTCAAAAGCAACTGGATCTTCGTGGATGCGGCCAGTGCCGCGCGCGCTGAGGAACTGTTGAATCTGCTGCGCGAGTGCGTGGGCAGTTTTCCAGCCCTGCTGCCACAGGTGAACAACGCGCCCTCTGCGGTGATGACGGCCTGGCTACTGCACCGCAGCCTGCCAGACGATTTTGAGCTCGGCCAGGAGTGTGAGTTGCGCGATCCCGGTGAAGAGGGTGGCGTGGTGCGCTGTCGTGGCGTTGATTTGTTGAGTGAAGAGGTGGAAACTCATCTGCATGCGGGCAAGCAGGTCGCGCGCCTGGCATTGAATTGGGATGAGCGTCTCTCGCTGTTACTGGCAGAGGATTTGTGTCTGCGTCGCCTGAAGTTTGCGGATGAGTTGATGAAAGAGAACGAGGACATTCCCGAAGCAGATCAGGCGGCGCGCCTGGATGCTGACTTCGCACTAATGGCCGCTGCAATAACCGGCCTGCAACAACGAGTGCTGACGCTGTTTGGCGGCGAAGCAGAATAAGCGACGACGATGCCAGCGCGCCCCGACACTGACGACTATCGCGCGCTTTTTCTCAATCCCACCCCCATGATGGACATGCGCGCGCCGGCGGAATTTTCGCGCGGTGCATTCCCCTGTGCAATAAGCCTGCCGCTCATGACCGACCATGAGCGTGCACAGGTGGGGATCTGCTACAAGCAGCGCGGCCAGGATGCGGCCATTGCGCTGGGCCACCAGTTGGTTAGCGGAGATCTGAAATCGCAGCGCCTGGCGCAATGGCTAGCGTTCGCCCGCCAGCATCCCCGGGGCTATCTCTACTGCTTTCGCGGCGGCCTGCGTTCACAGACTGTGCAACAATGGCTGCGCGACGCCGGTATCGACTACCCGCTGGTTGTCGGCGGTTACAAGGCCATGCGGCGGTTTTTGCTGGAGGAACTGGAACGCTCACTGGACAGGGCTTCGCTGGTGCTGGTGAGTGGCAAAACCGGCACTGGCAAAACGCGGGTGATTGCACGGCTCGAGCGAGCGGTTGACCTGGAGGGCTTGGCCAACCATCGCGGCTCCAGTTTTGGCCAGATGCTCACGCCGCAGCCCAGCCAGATCGATTTCGAAAACGCTCTCAGTATCGCGCTGTTACGATTGTTGGCCCGGGGTGAGCAGCGCGTCTTGCTGGAAGACGAGGGCCGCCTGATCGGAAACCTTGCGCTGCCGGAATTACTGCGTGAGAAAATGCGCGAAGCACCCATGGTAGTGGTAGAGCAAAGCCTTGAGGAGCGCATCGATGTCGTGATCGAGGACTACATTGTGGATTTGGGCAGGCGCTTTGCCCTGATGTTCGGGGACGCAGGCGCGCGTCTGCACAGCGAAAAACTACAGCAGGACCTCGACAAGATCAGCCGTCGTCTCGGCGGATTGCGCTGCCAGCAAGTGAGTGAACTGATGCATATGGCGTTCGAGCGCCAATGGCAGACCGGGGATGTCTCTCCTCATCGGCACTGGGTGGGCATATTGTTGGAGAAATACTACGACCCGATGTACGAGTACCAGTTGTCAAAACGCGCGGGCAAGCGTTTGTTCACTGGTGATCGCCAGGCCGTTTTGGCCTGGGCGCAGCAGGGCGCTTAACGTGCATACGCCCCCCGAGCTGCAGCGCGACCTGGTACTGGTGGGTGGCGGCCACAGCCATGTGCTGGCGCTGCGTATGTTGGCCATGCGCCCGATCGCCGGCCTGCGCATCACACTCATTTCCCCGGCCAGCCACAGCCCCTATTCCGGTATGCTGCCCGGCCTGGTATCCGGCCACTACTGTTTTGAAGAGTCACATATCGACCTGGCGCGCCTGTGCCAGTGGGCCGGAGCGCGCTTTGTAACAGCGCAGGTTAACGCTATCGATACAACCGTACGACGCCTGTCGCTGGCGGGTCGCCCCGCCATCAGCTACGACGTGGTCAGTCTCGATATCGGTTCCGAGCCGGAACTCGATTCGGTGCCCGGCGCGCGCGACTATGCAACGCCGGTAAAGCCGGTGGCCGGTCTATGGCAACGCTGGCAGGCACTTTACGAGCGGGTCGTGACCCGCGCGGAGCACGAACATTTTCATATCGCCGTGGTCGGCGGCGGTGCCGGCAGCGTGGAACTGGTGCTGGCGATGTCGCACCGACTGCAGGTGCAGCCGGGGCAGTTCGACCTGTGGTGTGCTGCCGGTGAGATCCTGCCGGGTCACAGTGCGCGCGCCAGGCAATCCGTGCTGTCGGAACTACAGCGTCGCGGCATTCGTGTGCATTGCAATGCGCGCATTGCTGCAGTGGGTGACGGCGAACTCACATTGGCCGACGGCAGCCGCGCCGCCTACGGCGAACTGTTCTGGTGTACCGGTGCCGCACCGGCACCGTGGATTGCCGCCAGTGGACTGGCCACTGATGAACAGGGGTTTCTTGCGGTGCGCGATACCCTGCAGGCGATGCATGACGATTGTATTTTTGGGGCCGGAGACATCGCTGTCCAGGTCAACTACCCACGCCCGAAAGCGGGTGTGTATGCGGTGCGCCAGGGCCCTGTACTCGCACACAACCTGCGTGCGCTGTTGCTGCAGAAACCGCTGCGACAACACAGGCCACAGCGGCGATTTCTATCGCTGATCTCTCTGGGCGACAAGCGCGCAACCGCAGACAGGGGCGGTTTCAGCGCAACGGGTCGCTGGGTCTGGCGCTGGAAGGACCGCATAGACCGGGCATTTATGGCGCGTTTCGAGGATTTGCCCGTCGGCATGGACACAGCCGCGAGGGACAGTCTGCCCCGGTTGCAGCGCCTTCCCACGCAGCCAGTTTGCGGTGGCTGCGGGGCCAAGGTGGGTGCGGACGCGCTCGGTGCCGCGCTGGCACAGCTCTGCCTCGAGTACCCGCAACACTGTGTCGGTGGCGGGGACGATGCGGCGATTGTGCCCGCACCAGCGGGTGTCGCGCTGGTCCAGAGTGTGGATGTGCTGCGCGAGCTGGTCTCGGACCCGTGGTTGATGGGCCGTATTGCCGCGCAACACGCGCTCAGTGACCTCTATGCCTGTGGCACTCAACCCCTATCGGCACTGGCGACCGTAACCCTGCCCTATGCGAGCCACACGATACTGCAGCGCGAGTTGCAACAACTGCTGGCGGGCGCCCTGCACGAATTCGCCGCTGCGGACTGTCGGCTGGTGGGCGGTCACAGCATGCAGGGCAGTGAGCTCAGCATCGGCTTTGTTGTCAACGGTGTCCCGATGGCCGGCGACGGGAAATTGCTGCCGAAGGCCGGTGCACAGCCGGGCGACGCGCTGGTGTTGAGCAAAGCGCTGGGCACCGGTGTACTGTTCGCCGCCCATATGCAACTGGCGGCGGACGGGCGCGATGTCAGTGCCGCGATAGCCGCGATGTTGCAGGGCAATGCCGCCGCCGCCGAAGTGGCCGTTGCTCATGGCGCCAGTGCCTGCACAGACATTACCGGCTTCGGCCTGCTCGGGCATTTGCTGGAAATGCTGGCGGGCGTTCACAGCGCCCGGGTGGCGCTGTCACAGGTGCCGGTCCTTGACGGTGTACTGCAACAGGTTCGCGCGGGTATCGAGAGCACTATGTGCGCTGCCAATGTGCGCAGCGCGGGGCCATTTTTGCAGCACTCATCCTCGGTAGATGAGGCGCGACGCCAGTTGTTGTTCGATCCACAGACCAGCGGTGGACTGTTGATTGCGATGCCCCATGTGCGCGCTCGCAGTCTGTGCGATGCGCTGCGCAATAGTGGATACAGCCAGGCGGATATCATCGGTGAAGTGATCGAGGCTGTGCCGGGAGAGGCAGCCACAGTCGAGCTTGTGGGCTAACGTTTCACGCCACGGTGCGATGTCCGGTCGGATCAGGTGAGCGCGGCAAGACCGCCCTCCAGTTTGCCTGTCTTCCCGAGCAGATTGTTGTATTCCCGCGGGTCTCTGGAGAGGTCGTACAACTCCTCTCCCCCGTCCGGGTAACGCGTCCAGCGCCATTTTCCGATGCGCGTGGACAGTGCGTCACCCCAGCGCATTTCGGCCGGTCGCGCCCTTGCCTCCTCGGGCGTTATCCCCAGTAGGCTGGTGCCCTCAAACTGTGCCGGTTGCGGAATGCCCGCGATATCCACCAGCGTCGGCGCCAGGTCGAGCAGGCTGACCGGGTGGTCGAACCCTCCGCCCTGTTCCAGTAATCCAGGGGCGCGAATGAGCAGCGGCACACGGTTCGCGCGCTCCCACAGGGCCATTTTCCGCCAGTGCAGTTTTTCGCCCAGGTGATAGCCATTGTCCGACCACAAAACCACAACGGTGTTATCCGCATGGGCGCTGGCATCCAGCGCCTCCAGTATTTGGCCAACCATTGCATCGGTATGGCTGCAGGCCGCGAGGTAGGCCTGTACGTGTTGTGGCCAAAGCCCGGACTTCATCACCAACTCGTTCTGGGTAACCTCCTCCGTGAGCATTTTGGCGATTGGTTTATTGGCAAGAATGACGCCGTCTGCGGGAATATCGTCCAGGTCATCGGCGCGCACCTCGGGCAGCACGACTTTATCGATGGGGTGCAGATCGAACGCCCACTGCGGCAGCCGCCACGGCACGTGAGGTTCAGACAGGCCGATCGCCATGAACCAGGGTTTGGTGCGCGCCATCCCCAACTGCTCAATGGCGAAGTTTGCCGAAACCTGATCGGTGTGCATTTCCCCGGGCGGCAGCAGGCCGTAGTCAAACAGCGTGCCGTGCTCGCCGAAGCCCGCATTAGCTTCCTTGTAAGGCTGGTATACATCCCAGAAACGCTTTGTGCCCATGCCCCAGTGAAACACTTTACCGGTCGATATCGTCTCGTATCCCGCTTCGGAAAAGTACTGCGGCAACGGGCGCAGTTCCCTGGACAGTAGTAACTCCCGATAGGCGTTCAAATCGGATTCATCATCCACTTTGGTCGATTCAGCACTGAGCCCCCACAGTGCAGAGGCGCGACTTGCAATACAGACCGGCACAGAGCAGTAGGCGCGATTGAACGAGTACGATTGCGAACGCAGGCGATCAATGTTCGGCGTGTAGACTCCCGGATGCCCCCCGAGATAGCCAACCCAGTCATTCAAATCGTCGATACACAACATGAGAATGTTGGGCCGCTTGCCCGCGACGGGTTCGGGCGCCTCGGGTGCTTTGCTACCAGGCACAGGTGTTGACGAGACGCCACCAGCGTTGACCGGATTCTTGTCAGAGCATCCGACGAGAGCGGCTGCGGCAGCGGTCGCGGCGGCGGTGAGTAACTTTCTTCTATCTATGTCCATATCAATTCAGACGCTCGACCAGGCTAAAAGTTGCGGGCGGACCGTGGGTTTGGCAGGAGCACGCTACTTTCCGTCCCAGTATCGGGTCATTTCCAGGTAAAGGAAAGACGCAGTCCAGGTGACGAGAACCAGACCCGTCAGGGATTCCAGTCCGGCGAGGAAGCGCAGGTCGCCAAGGGGCACGATATCTCCGGTGCCGAGCGTGGTGTAGCTGGTGAACGAATAGTAGACGCAGTCCAGCAGGCTGCCATCGAATTGCCCGGTAAGCGAACCCCAACCCTCGGCCCTGTTCATCAGGAAATAGGCAACGCCGAAAATCCAGATCTCTGCTGCATGCGCCGAGAGCGCAAAGACCACGCCAAGCACGATACGAAAGCGATGCCGTATCTTCATTTTCGGCATCAGCAGCGTGATCCGGTGCAGGAACTCATAGTGAATCATTACTGCGAGGCCAATAATGGCCATGTTGACGGTATATACAGCGATCACAGTCCCGCATCTCCCTGCGGTGAATTACTGCCAGCTACTTTAACCTGATTTCCCGGTTGGCATGAAGTATCACCCCGTTTTTTGGTGAAAATCCCATGCATAAATGCCGTCGTAAGGGGGTGTGAATTTCGCTAAACAGCCCTTATAGTTCGTACCCCTACAGTCTCGCTTGCCAGCAAGCATTGATATGAAATACAGATCGAAAACATTAGTGCTCCTCGTCGCTATCCTCTCTTTGGCCGCCTGTACTAAAAAAGCGGTCTATGTCGACGAGAGCTTTTCCAACGATAGCCCCTTCAAGTTGCGGGTCGACGATGATATCGCACTGGCCTGTGAGAGCGCGCGTCGTTCGTTGCTCGGGCAGGGTTACCTGATTGAGCTTGCGAACAGTGACGCAGTGAGGGGGCGCAAGGCGACGAGGGGTGAAAACACCTTTATAGAGATGAACGTGGTTTGCGTACCGGAAGTCAACGGCAGTACGATTTTTGCCGCCGGTGTGCTCAGTACCTATGATCTGAAGAAGAATAGCAGCTCCGCCAGTGTTGGCCTCAGCGCACTGGGATCCATTTCGCTTCCAATCGGACAGAGCGTCGATTCACTGGTAAAGGTGTCGGAGGAGACTATCGACGACAAAGACTTTTACAAGCGTTTCTTCGCAGCCGTCGATAAAGTGCTGGGTGAGATGGAAGATGGCAAAGCACTTGCAGAGCCAGAGCAGGAGACTGTCGTGGAATCCGTTGAGGGTGAAACTGATCCAGCGTCGGTGCAATCTGCGATCTGGCCAGAACTCTTTCCTGACACCGCTGGGCCCGAGACTGCAGCCGAGCCTCTTCCTGCGCAAACCGTGCCCGAGAGTTTGCCCCCGCCAGTGGTCACAGAGTCTGCGCCCTCTGCCTCAACAGCGCCAGCGCCAGTGCAACCAGCAGCACCGGTGACACCCGCTGTGCCTGCCAGCGCGGAGGGAGTGTCGGGCGCATTGGCGCCGGCTCACCCTGATGAAGAGCCGCTGGGAATTTCCCCGCAGCCTGGCCCCGATGAGGAGCCGTTAGGTATCCCCGCGATAACCGAGGGTGACGCCGAGCCCGAGCCGATGGGGATTGCACCACCGTCTGCTGGCATGGAGCAATCACCCGGCCCTGACGCCTCAGCGTTAACGCCGATACAGACGACGGCGAAGAAAAAAATCCTGCCAGTGCCTGCCGGTAGTGCAGTGCAGCCAACACCGGCACCGGCGCCTGACAGCACCCAAACTGCAGGCGATCGGATCGAGGATCTCTTCTAGCAAGCGGTTGCCGCATCCCTGCGGCCCCCGCACGGCGCTTCCGCCGTTGTTATTGACTGATTGAATCGTAACAGCTGCAGGGGTCCACCGAGTTCACGTCACACCAGACGGCACAGGACTCCACCGGTATCCAGTACACGAAGTCCATGTAGCGGGTTGTTCCATCCTGCTGCTTGATGGTGGATTTACCATGGCAGGCATTGCAGTTGGAGCGCTCGTAGGACTCCATGGAGTTATTGCCCAGAAAGGGGCGTGTTTGTCCCTCCGGGGAAGATACGGCTACCTGGGGGCGCTGCAGCGTGCGGCTTTTGCTGCTGGCGAACTCAGGAGCAGCGTTGGCGCAGCCCACAGGGGCGCTGGGGAATTCGTACCACTGCGTGGAAACCAGTTGATAGTTGCTCCAGACTGAATACTCACCCAACAGTTCCGCATAAGTGTTGTTCCAGGCGAAAGCGCTGGGGTAGTTGGCTTCAATGGGCACCTGCCGGCACAGCTGGGATTTTCCTGCGACAGCCGCGGGGGGTTGGTCAAGGCACCAGCCAACCTGTTTCCCGTTTGGATCGGTGACGCACAGGCTCAGTGGATCGTTGGTGTCAGGGGTGGCATTGCACTCGGCGCAACTGCCATCGGCGCACTGTGGCGAGGCGAAATGGTAGGTTCGCGACAGTGTGCTGGCGTCGGGGCAATTGGTGTTTGCCGACGAGTTGCCCTGTGATCCGGCTGAAGGTAGCCCACCACACTCTGGAGAATTGTACTTGTGCTCAAAAGTGGCCCAGGTGTAGTTGGGCTGCTTCAGGGTTTTATGTGCGATGTGCATGCCCACCATGGCCATGGACTTCAGTTCACAGGAGGCTGTGCCGGTGCTGCTGCGATAGGAGGGGGTATAGAGCAGCAGGTCCTCACGGTGATAAGTCGTATCCGGCAGGCCCTGTTCCATCCAGGCCAGCTTCACTTCATAGGTTCCGGAAAGCGGGTTGGCGGGGTCACCACCGGTATAGGATTCATCGCCGCACAGGTTTGCCACGTCTTCATTCAGTGTGTAGAGATGTTCCCAGTCATAGTACCGGTTATCGACCACATGCTTGTAAAAGGCAGGGTTGACGAGAATTTCGTAGCGCACAAAGTCGCCCTGCGAGGTAAGGACCGGACTATTGGAAAGGCCTCCTGTCTTTGCCTCAAGAAAACTGTCGTCAGCTTTGTTCGCGTTATCGAGCACGCGGTACTGCGTATGGTTGGCCACCTCCTGGCATTCCGGTGGATAGTAGCGGGTGCCCGAGTTACCACAGTCTCCGTCCGGACAGACACAATCGGTATCATCGAGATTGCAGCGTATCAGTTCAAACGAGGACGACCATGCGCTGTACTGTGTCGGGTTGTCTCCATACAGAGACACACGCGCACCTACCTCGGGAGCGTTGAGCGCGAGAAAGGTCTTCCAGGAGTATTCGTCGATATCGGTTTGCCGGGTGTCCGGAATATCGCCGGGCAAGTCGTAGGCGAGTGCTGGATTCTCGGTGGGAGGGTTTTGGTCGTTACTGCTACTGCAGGCGGCCAGCAGTGCTGTCAGAATACAGGCGACTATCAAAAACTGACCTGTTTGAATCATTGGATACTCCATTCGTTATAAAGGTTATAAGGGCTTGAATTTTCTGGCGTGGACTACCGCCGCGCCGATTGGTGTTTAGGAGAGTCTCTGCAGGTTGACGGCGTGCAGTACGCGCGCTATTTCCTCGAGAATTACCGGGTCATCAATGGTGGCCGGCATCGTGTAGGGTTCGCCGTCGGCTATTTTCCGCATTGTACCCCGTAATATTTTCCCGGAGCGGGTTTTCGGCAGGCGTTTTACCACACGCAGGTGCTTGAAGCTCGCCAGTGGGCCGATGTCGTGTCGGATCATTGCCACAACTTCTTTTTCCAGTTGCGGCTCGCCGATGTCGGCGCCGGTCTTCAGCACTGCAAGACCTATCGGCACCTGGCCCTTGATCGGGCATTTCACTCCCAGCACCGCGCATTCGGCAATCGACTGGTGATTGGAGATCACCTCCTCCATGCCGCCGGTAGAGAGGCGGTGACCGGCAACATTCATTACATCGTCGAGGCGACTCATGACATGAACATAGCCGTCTTCGTCGATGAATCCGGCATCGGCGGTCGCGTAGTAACCGGGAAATTCCGCAAGGTAGGAATCGATAAAACGCTGGTCATCCTGCCACAGTGTCTGCAGACAACCGGGCGGTAATGGCAGTTTCACCACCAGCGCACCAGTTTTACCAGCCGCCACTGGTGCCGCGTGTTCATCCAGCACCTGGATGTCAAAACCCGGTACCGGCACCGTGGCACTGCCGTATTTTACTGGCAGCAAGCCGAGGCCCAACAGGTTTGCCGCTTGCGGCCAGCCGGTCTCTGTCTGCCACCAGTGATCAATCACCGGGACCTGCAACTGGTTTTCCGCCCACTGGATGGTGTCCGGGTCTGCGCGCTCGCCTGCCAAAAACAGCGCACGCAGACAGCGGATGTCATAGCCTTTCAGCAACTCACCCTGTGGATCTTCTTTCTTGATGACGCGAAATGCGGTGGGTGCGGTAAAAAACGTCTTCACCTGATGCTGTTCAATGACCCGCCAGAAAACCCCGGCATCCGGCGTGCCCACCGGCTTGCCCTCAAACATCACGGTCGTGTTGCCATTCAACAGCGGCCCATAAACAATATAGGAATGCCCTACGACCCAGCCGACATCGGAAGCCGCCCAGTACACTTCACCGGGTTTCGCGCCATAGACATTCTGCATCGACCACTTCAGCGCTACCATGTGGCCGCCGTTATCGCGCACCACGCCCTTTGGTGTGCCGGTAGTGCCTGAGGTGTAAAGGATATAGAGCGGATCGGTCGCAGCGACCGGAACACAGTCCTGCGGTTCAGCCGCGTTCACTGTACTCTGCCAGTCGATATCCCTGCCGGACACCAGTGTCGCAGTGCTGTTCTCACGCTGGAATATGACGCACCGCTCGGGCTTGCAGCCTGCGAGCTCAAGCGCCCGATCAAGCAGTGGCTTGTACTCGACCACCCTGCTGGTTTCGATACCATGTGAGGCGGACAAGATAACTTTGGGCGCGGCATCATTGATGCGCTTGGCCAGCTCTTCCGCCGCGAAACC
>TARA_R110002072_G_scaffold49863_13_pt1 | contig 16837 bp, 13 predicted proteins | sample TARA_R110002072 | Tara Oceans TARA_R110002072 (sample SAMEA4397118) | marine metagenome | biome: Polar Biome; feature: [SRF] surface water layer (ENVO:00010504); material: water (ENVO:00002006), including particulate matter (ENVO:01000060) such as... | depth 5 m | reverse complement strand
AGCGCAAGCAAGGGCGCGCGGCTGGGCGCACCGGTGACGCACAGGCGACGAACAGGTGAGGCACTGGTGGAAAACGCAAGAATTGCGCGCGGGGTCACGCCAATTTTTTCAGGAATCGTTTCGAAAGGCGGCTTTAGCGTCGGGCCGGTTTAACGGGCGCCGCTTGGTGATCCGGTTTGACCCGTGACCCTGCTTTCCATCACACGACGCGCGACTGCTTGGCGAAAGAAATGAAGCGCCAAACCGGGTCGGCCATCGGCGGAAAAATTACCGCGCCGAACGGGTAAAGCGCCGGCGACGATAAAAAAAGAAGGAAGGCGCAAAAGCAAGACCGACCAATCCAAGAAGAATCGCAAAGATTTCCAAGATCATTCGTCTTCCCCTCAACGCCTTCAAGTGCGATGGAACGTCCTCAATACGACGAACGGGCCCTACCCGTTCTAGGAGAACTTTCAACAACGACAACCAATCGATTACCGCTAAGTCCCCTCGTACCCAGCCAATTTTTCCGCCTGCGGCGCAACCCTCCTTGACATAAGTCAATTCACCATCTTTTTTTTTGCCGCATGGGCGATCTCACAACCTCAATAAAAACCGATAACCTGCAGAATTTTAACAATTTATCTGACACACTGCGCGATTGATCACTTTCCGGCATAAAGCCGCTTGTTTAGCCGCGCGCGCCGCGCCGGGAGAAAAATAGCCGCCGCAAAGGTCGAAATCGCAGCGTTGGCGGCCCGGTGTCCCAATGGCGCAAAAAACCGCCAACCAGCAAGAAGCGGCGAGAAGCGGCGAGAAATAGGTCACCCGCGCGGCCATCAATTGGTGGAAAGATGCGGCTGTTTAAAACTCCGGCACTGTCATCCCGTGATGTAACAATCAAACATATTTACTTGTTCATTAAACAATAGATAGAATTGACGCCATTTTTACTATCAAACTTCTCGATTGATTTTCGCTGGCGCGCCTTGAGAGAGCGGCTGTTCCGGTCAAACCCCTGGGTTAAAATCCCCGCGCTTACGATCGGTAGAACCAGCCTTAATTCCGGTCGAACGTCTGAATCGAACAGCAAGCGCCGCCGCCGCGACATCGTCGGGGAACCGGTTGCATCACATTGAAAAAGCAGCATTTATACAGCGGACTGAAAATTTCTCCCGCGCCCTGATCCGCGGCCGTTTGATCGCCGGTCAACGGCCGGATGGCGCGCCCATCGGCTTGTTAAATATCAGCTTTTGTCGATAAATCGGGGAAATTTCCGGTCTTGCGGCCGGCGCCGCGGGTCGCTGCCGCGCAGCGCGGGCGGGTCGACCGCGAATCGCGGCGCATCGCCCCTTCCCGCCGGGACCGCCCGCCGGCGCGACGGATCGCCTCCCCCTCACGCCCAACTACTGGAAAATTGACATACAAAACAAAGATGTAATAAATTCATTTACAATTTGCGACAAGGATTAACCGGATTTTTTTATTTTTTATTAGAGTATCGCTCCGAGACTACCTATCTTAAACGTGAATGATGCACGGACGATCGGACAGTAGTTCGCCCCTGATTCCATCGAAGTTCAAGTTGTCGGAAGTCCAAGCTTTACCGAAGTTGAGGGGCGCCGACAACCGAGCTACCGGAATCTAGCGGCAGAGACTTTACTGGCGCGGCACATGAATTAGCTGGGGAGCTGATATCGCTGAACGGCCAAGAGCAAAGCTCGACGAACCAGGAGCCTTGCGCCTTGAACTCCGAAGCAAGGCTTCAGGAACAGTCCAAAGGCGATCATGAACTGAATGGCATTCATACCAGGTAATAACGACAACAACACCCTGATCGGTTCACAGTCGAGCGACCTCGCTTTGGGCTTGGGCGGCAATGACTCAATCAAAGGCCTTGGCGGCAACGATCTACTGATCGGCGGCGGCGACAAGGACACGGTCTTCGGCGGCGACGGCGGTGACAAAATCGCCGGCGACGGCGGCTTGGTTTTCTACAGCGGATTTGATGGCACCGATGACACCGGCTTGCTGGACAGCGTCACCGGATTGCTGGGTGACATCACGGCTAAGTTCTATTCCGGGCCTTTTGACGGCTGGTTCACCGACGACGACGCCATCGAGGTTCGCATCGATCAGGGCTACGATGGCGGCAACGCGGTTGAGCTCAACGAAAATCCAATCAACGGGATCGGCTCGGGAACCAATGGCACCAGTGGCGGCACCAGTGGCGGCACCAGCGGCACCAGTGGCACCAGTGGCGGCACCAACAGTGGCGGCACCAGCGGCGGCACCAGCAGTGGTGGCACTAACAGCGGCAGTGGAATTGGCGGCACGAGCGTGCTGTCGTCCTTTCCCGACGCAACCGATATCAACCGTGAAATCGCCACGAACCAGGGCGATAGCTACTATCTGACCTTTCTCTATGCCCCCCGGCCCGGCTATGACGCCTCGGTGACCTCTTTCGAGGTAAAAATCAACGGCGTTACCGTGTTGGCGGAAGCGCGTGACGGCACCCTGGACACCAGCGAAGACTATCAGGAATACGTCGTCTCTTTCACCGCCAGCAGCGACAGCACCACCATCCAATTCATCAGCACGGGCACGCCCACCGAAAGCGGTCGCGGCGCCTTCATCGATGAGGTCTATCTCTACAACTTCTCCGACACCAACACCGGCGACAACGACTCCCTGCGCGGCGGCGCGGGTGATGACACCCTTTGGGGGATGGTCGCCGACGACACGGTCATGGGCGACCAGGGCGACGACTACGTCAGCGGCGGGGTCGGCAACGACAAGCTGTTCGGCGACAGCAATAGCTCCAAAAGCAGCCAAAGCGACGCCAGTTCGGTTGACAGCGGCAATGGCCTGAGCGCCGAACTCTATGTTGCCAACGGCAGTTTTTCCTCCCTTGCGGAAGCTCAGAGCCTGTTGTCTCTCCACACCGCTGACTACACCTTCACCGCCACCGCCTTGGACTATCCCGCGGGGGCGACGACCAGCGGCGACTACACGGTGGAGACCTTTCTGGGCAGTGACGCCAGTTCACTTTCCGACAGCGCCGCCGAAGTGCTTGATGTGCAGACCATGGTCTTCGTCTTTACCGGCTACATCTATATTCCCGCCGGCAACCAAAGCTTCACCGTGGGATCGGACGACGGTTACAGCCTGTCGATTGGCGGACATACCTTGTCGGAACACACCGCCCCCCGCGCCTTCGGCACAACCACACAAAGCGCCACCTTTGAAGAGGGCGTCTATGAATTCGAGTTGGTTTACTTCGAAAACCATGGCAGCCAAGGCTTGGAGGTATCGACCAGCTTCACCAATGGCGAGGCGCTTGACAGCACTTATCTTTTCCAAAGTCTGGACGACACCGGACTGGAGCTCACGCTGGTCGACAACCCCTCAGGCATGGATTACTACGCACTGCCCGACAATGGCGACGGCAACGATACGATTTACGGCGACGACGGCAGCGATACCATCGACGGCGATGGCGGCGATGACCTGCTTTATGGCGACAGCGCTTCGGACGCCGCCGGCAGCAACTATAGCCTGCCGGTCACCCCGGATGTCTTCCGACTGGATGCCACGGATGTGGATGGAGATGGCCAAAGCGACGACAATCCGTCCGACGGCAGCACCGTCCAAGACTGGTATGACGCAACCGACAACCTGTCCAAATCGTTCACCGCGTCCGGGAAGCTGAAGCCCTTCATCTTCAGCGACGCCATGAACGGCAACGACGCGTTTGATTTCTCAGCCGGCAATGGCAACTTCAAACTCGGCTCAGTGAAGGAGGTCAACGACGACGAGTTCGAACAAAAGACCTTCGCCTTTAGCTTCGAGACCGGCGATTCCGTTTCCGGCACGCAGATCATCTATGAGCAAGGCAACAAGGACAAAGGCTACAACCTGGCCATTGTCAACGGCACCCTCTACGCGTCGGCCTTTCACAAAGATTGGGAATCCGGCGATGAGGTGAAGACCCTGAACCTGGGCAGCGTGTCGAGCAACGACACCTATTCCATTGTTCTTGTTCACGACGCCACGGCGGATGACCTGGTCGATCGTTTCTTCTCGGGCTATGTCAACGGCACGCTCAAAGACACAGAGTTCTCTGTCGATGTCATGGGAAAACACGGCAGTGGAATCGGCATTGGTGACATCAATGGCGAAACATTGGACCCGACCTCCGGCGACAAGATCAAAGGCGGAAAGAATTCCGAATATGACTTCGAAGGCTTGATCGGCGAGGTCATCCAGTGGAACCAGGCGTTGACCGGCAGCGAGGTGAGCGGCGTCAACGACTACCTGACCGACAAATGGGATGCCCCCATTGCGCCGTCGGGGTCCTTCGACGACCTGCTGATGGGAGAAAGCGGCGACGACACCCTGTTCGGCAACCGGGGCGATGACACGCTCAAAGGCGGCAGCGATAACGACAGCTTGATTTCCGGCAGCGGCGACGATTCCCTGCGGGGCGGCTCGGGCGACGATACGCTGCTGGGCCAGGCCGGGGAAAACACGCTGCGCGGCGACGCCGGAGATGATCGCCTGATCGACAGCGTCGCCGGCGGCGACCAGGTTCACATGTATGGCGGCGCTGGCGACGATACGCTGCAAGGCAGCGTTGACGTCGACAACTACTTCGCCCTGTCCGGTGGCGCCGGTGACGATATTCTGCTGTTCACCCAACTGTCGGGCAGCACGGTGGCCGAACTGTTCGGCGACGATACCTTCGGCAACACCTACGCGGAGAACGCCACCGACGGGGACGACAAGATCACCATCACCTCGGTGGGAACGGTGATTGCGCACGGCGGCGGCGGCGATGACACCTTGATCGGCGGTGGCGGGCAGGAAAAACTGTACGGCGGCTCCGGCGACGATACGCTTTTCGGCGGCAACGGCGACGACACGCTGCAGGGCTATGTCGGCGACGATACCCTGTCCGGCGGCGGCGGCGATGACGTCATCAACGGCTCCGTCGGATCAGACTATCAGTACGGCGGCCTGGGCAACGATACGGTCTATTGGGACAGCAAGGACTTTGCCATCAGCGGCGGTGGCGGCGATGCAGACGCGCTGGTCGCCTGGAGCGGCGACGATACCATTATTTTGGACCACAGCATGATGGGCGGCGGCGCGGAAGCCAACGGCGGCTTCGAAATCGTCCGTCTGGGAGAGGGTGACGATTTCATCATCGGCGACCGGGTTTTCGCCGGCGACACCAGCCTTTATGTGGACGCCGGCGAAGGTAAGGACACCATTTCGCTGTGGGGCGATGGCAACGACACCATCCTGGCCGGAGACGGCAGCGACTGGATCTACGGCGGCGACGGCAACGACCAGATCTATGGCGGCAACGGTCTGGACTATATCTACGCCGGCGCGGGTAACGACACCATGCGCGGCGAGTTGGGCGACGACGGCTTCTATTTCGGCCGCGGCGACGACACCGACTTTATCATCGACAGTGACGGCAACAATGGGCTGCGCTTCTTCTACGGCTATAACGGCAGCGCGGTTAGCGATGACGTCCAGGCCACCGATTTGAGCGTCACCTATGACGATGTCAACCAAATCGCCACCATCATCTTGGCCGATGGCGACGACGCCGGAACTGCGATCGACGGCACGGTTTCCTTTGCCTATGGCGATATCGGCTTCGTACAGGTCACCGACGGCAGCACCTATAGCTGGGATGACAGCAGCGACCGCTTTACCGGTCTCTAGCCTGTGATCGACTGAAAAAGCAGCGCTTGGTGCGTCGACAGCGTCGCGGCGCGCCCGCCGATGGGTGGGTAACGGGCGGCCTAACCTGCTGGACCCCGCCGGATTGGCAAAGTAATCCGCCAATTCGGCGACGTCTTGCGCCGCCGGCGACCGGAAACCCCCGAGGTCTTCATTCCCAATCGAAACGCGCCGCCAACTCGTCATCCGCCATCCCGCTATAAAGGGCCAGCAGGATAATCTGCGCATCCCGATCCTGCGGGGCCTGCAAGGCGGCGGTCAGGCGCGCTTCCACTTGCCGGCAACAGGGCGCGCCGTTGCTTTCGGCAAAGAGGGTCGATCCCATGAAGCAATAGGAAAAAAGCGCGGCGGCCTGCCGCAACGCGGCCTCGCTTGGCGCCCCGGACGACCCGCTCAGCGAACCGCCGGCATCCGCCGGCGCCGCGGAGCTTTTGAGCAGCCGCAAGAGCGTCAGTTTGAGCGCCTCGGACAGGCCCCTGGGTTCCAGCCCAAAACCGCGCAGTTGAAGATCAAGCTGCTCCCGCTCCTTGGAGCGACCGAAAAGACTAAACAGGCTGGAAAACAAGGAATCTTCTCCTCAACCGATCCAAGGCGGCGTCACGATTTGCCGGATCACGCCGTGAGTCCATTTGAACCGATCTGACTCTAAGCGGTGATCGGCTGGGGCTCGCAAGCAACAATAACCACCAACAGCCGGTCAACCTGGGCGCCGGAAGCAAAGGGAAGAATAAGCCGGAGCCACCCGCTGGCGCGAACGTGGTAGGGCGGGGTATGCAAGGTAAAAAGCGGTTGTTGACGCTTCATCACCGCACGATAGCCCAGCAGGAAGAACGCCCGCATCGGTGTGTCGATCATGGAGACCATCTTGTTGGTATGCTCCATGTCGGCGGCTTCGCTGGTTTGCGTGCCATAGAGACGGTAGCGAAAATCCTGCCCGCCCTGCTGGACATCAAGCAGCGACACAACCCCCAGCGACTCCTTCAGATCGAAGGGATTGATCTGTCCCGGATCGGGCAACAGCTTCCGGCGCGGCAACGCTTGCCACCACTCAAGGGTTTTCCAAAGCGGCTCGGCCCTCAGCTGTCCAGCCAACGGGGACCAAACGATCTCCGGCGCCGGACAGCCAAGGGTAGACATCAAGGTTCGGCACGACACGATATCCCCCTGTGCCAGCTGTTCCGCCAGTTCCCAGAGATGATCGTCATCAGGTGCATTCGCAAGGCCATCCATCGCGTGGAGCATCAACGCTGTCCCTTTCGCCTCGATAAGAATGAGCGCTCCCCCCTTTTTGCCAACACCGTGGGGGTTATACAAACCCTTCTGACCTTGCCCGCTGCTTTGCCCGCTGCTTTGCCCGCTGCTTTGCCCGCCACTTCACCCACCGTCGCGCGGCAGCCGATAAGGCAAGCCCCGCCCGCTGCCGCGCGGCGGCGGGTGAAAAAACGCTCCCCGGCTGAACCTTCCGTCGCTTTACCCCGTGCAAGACCGCCCCATGACTGTATAAAATGCTGGCGCGATGATCGTGCGCCAGCGATAGATGGAACCCATCCCGTCCAGGTCTGCAATCCTCTCGCTGGTTATTTGAGAGACGATCTCCGGGCCTGGGAACAACCTGAATTAATTAGGTTTTTCGGAACAGATCTTGAGGTTGTCCGGTCTAAAAAGTCAGGGGCCCGACGAATAAATATGGAAGAGCTTCAGATTACGCTGGTGCTGGCGCTCGTGGTGGTGGTGTTCGTTGCCTTTATCTGGGAGAAGATTTCTCCCGATATCGTCGTCATGAGCGCAGTGGGCTTTCTGTTGATGACCGGAATCCTGACCACTCCCGAAGTCCTGGGGGTGTTCAGCAACCCCGCCCCGATCACCGTCGGCGGCATGTTCATTCTTTCCGCGGCGCTGGAACGCACCGGCGTGATCGATGCCATGGGCCAGGCCATGGCGCGGACCAGCAACTTTTCCCCGGTGATCACCATTGGTCTGCTGATGGCCATTGTCATGCTTGCCTCGGCCTTCATCAACAACACGCCGGTGGTGGTAATCCTCACCCCCGTGGTGATCGCGCTGGCCCGGCAAATGAACTCCACGCCGTCCAAGTTCCTCATTCCGCTATCTTACGCGGCGATTTTCGGCGGCATGACCACGCTGATCGGCACCTCGACCAATATCCTGGTGGACGGCGTGGTGCAGGAAGCGGGCCTGAAACCCATTGGCATGTTTGAGATGACCTCGGCGGCGGTCATCCTGGGGGCGGTGGGCATCGGATATATGCTGTTGATCGGTCGCCATCTTCTGCCGGAGCGTGAAACGCTCAGCTCGCTGCTTTCAGGCATGATACAGCGGAAGTTCCTGACCGAGGTGCTGATCCCCCATGACTCGCCGCTGATTGGTAAAACCCTGGACAAGGCCCCCTTCGCCAAGGCCCGCACCGCCCGGGTTATCGACGTGCTGCGAACCGAGGCGTCGCTGCGCCATCACCTCGACAGCCTGGTTCTGCAAAGCGGCGACCGCATCGTTTTTCAAACCTCGTCCGGTGAAGTGCTCGGCCTCAGCGACGACGGATCGGTCAGCTTTGCCGCGCTTGAGCAAAACCCGGAACTGGAAACCATCTCCACCCGCTCCATGCGGAGTGTTGAAGGCATCATCGGCCCCCATTCGCGTCTGGTCGGCCAGCGGATCGCCGACCAGAACCTGCGCCGCCGCTATGGCGTTTATATCCGCGCCGTGCATCGGCACGATGAAAATCTCAAGGGCAGCTTTGAGACCGTGCGCCTCAACTTCGGCGACACGCTGCTGATGGAGGGTCCGGCCGAGGGCCTTCAACGGCTGTTCGAAAGCCAGGACATCACCAACTTAATGGAGCCCCGCAGTCGCCCCTACAAACGCCACAAAGCGCCCATCGCCGTCGGCGCGATCCTCGGCGTGATGGTGCTGGCGGCCCTCGGGCTCTACCCAATTGCCGCCCTGGCGCTGACCGCTGCGGCGGTGGTGACAATCACCGGCTGCATTGAAGGCGACGAAGCCTATAAGTCGATTGAGTGGCGCATCATCATGCTGATCTTCGGCATGTTGGCGCTGTCGGTCGCCATGGAAAAAACCGGCGCCGCCGCCTTGGTGGTCGATAACCTGGTGCAGTTGGTCGCGGGATTCGGCCCTTTCGTCACGCTGTCGCTGATCTACCTCTTGACCTCCATCACCACCGAGATGATCTCCAACAACGCCGCAGCCTTGCTTTTAACCCCAATCGCCATCGCCGTGGCCCAGCAGATGGGCGTGGATCCACGGCCTTTTGCCATCGCTGTCATGTTCGCCGCCAGTGCGTCCTTCGCCACGCCGATCGGCTATCAGACCAACACCTTCGTCTATGGCGCCGCCGGTTACCGTTTCGGCGACTTTCTGAAAATCGGCTTGCCGCTGGACATCTTGCTCTGGCTGACAGCGTCATTCGTTATCCCGTTCTTCTGGCCCTTTTAAGGGTAAGCGCCCGCCGACCCCCACCTTCCGCGCCCCTGCATTCCCGTCGATAGCGTTTACGGATAGCGGGCTCATACCTGCTCGCCTTGACTAAAACCGCTGCGCCCGGTCTCGAGGTCCGATGGACAGGCTTTTCCACGGTTGCTCAATGAGCGTGTTCCAGGCGGGACAAGATCGGGCGACGATCTCGGTCAGGGCTTTGCGTTGACTGTCGCGCAGCTTGGAGACGTTGCCCGGGGCCTTGCGCGCTATCGCGCCCCCTACCCCCGCGGCCTTAAAGCGCCGCAGATCCGCGCGACCAAAATCTTCCCGCAACGCAAGGCCAAAAGCCATCGTGACCCGCCAAACTCCGGCCACGCCAGTGAGTTAGCCTTTCTCCGGCTTGGGAATCCCCTAATGGAGGCTCAGTCAATGCAGGCTGGTAGCAGCCTCCAGACGCAAAAACGGCCCGGTCTTGCAACCGGGCCGCTTCTGTTTTGAACGCTGGCAAGAAGACTTACATCTTCTCGCTGTACTTGCCGTCCTTCCAGATATACCAGACGTATTCAGGGTTCTTCACGTCGCCCTTCTCGTCAAAGGTCAGGCGGCCCAACACGGTGTCGAAACTGTTGCCGCGAATTGCCTCGGACAGCGCATCAACATCGACCGAACCGGTGGCGGTGGCGGCCTGGGTGAAAACCTGCACCGCGGCGTAGGTGTAGAGTGTGTAACCCTCCGGCTCATAGCCGCTGGACCGGAACTTCTCCACCAACTTGACCGAGCTGGGCAGCTTGCGCGGATCGGGAGCAAAGGTCATGAGGGTGCCCTCGCCGGCCTTGCCGGTGATCTTCCAGAACTCATCGGTCACCAAGGCGTCGCCCGATACCAACTGCGGGTTATAACCTTGGCCCTGGGCCTGGCGGATCATCAAACCGGCTTCGGTGTGATAGCCACCGACATAGAAGGCCTTAATACCGGCGGACTTCATTTTGGAAACCAACGCCGAGTAGTCTTTTTCACCGGCGGTGTAGGCTTCATACATGCCTTCGGTCTTGCCGCGGGCATTGAACTGCTTACGGGTTTCATCGGCCAGACCCTTACCGTAGGCGGTCTTGTCGTGAAGAATAGCGACATCGCTGCCTTCGTAGGTATCCGCCAGGAAGTTGCCCGCCACGATGCCCTGGGCATCGTCACGGCCAGCGACGCGGTGGACGTTGTTCCAACCCTTGGCCTGGGCATCATCGGTCAAGGCCGGATTGGTGGAGGCCGGAGAGATCATCAAGATCCCCTCTTCCGCGTAGACAGCGGACGCGGGGATCGAGGAACTGGAGCAGAAATGGCCGGCAACGAAGCTTACGCCATCGGCAGCCATCTTATTGGCCACGGCCACGGCCTGCTTTGGATCGCAGGCGTCATCGCCGACAACGGCGATCAGCTGTTCGCCGTTCACGCCGCCCGCGGCGTTGATATCGGAAACGGCCATTTCCAGGCCCCGTTTCATCTGCTCGCCAAAGGCGGCGTATTGGCCGGTAATCGGGCCCACCGTGGCGATTTTAATCTGGGCTTGGGCAAGGCCCATGCTGCCGGCCATGACGGCCGCGGCAGCAGCCAGCACGATAGAAGTTCTCCGCATTATGCTTCTCCCTGTTGGACTAGCGGATGTTATGCAGGCGTTTCTCGCCTCTTCTGGATCGATCCAAGGCCTGCAGTGTCATGAGACCAAAGAATACCACTATAAGCTTCGCCCGCAAGATTTTCCGACCGCGCTCGCGGCAAGGTCGGAATTTACTGGGCGCGACCCTTTTCGCGCCAAGAAAACAACCCCTGGCGCTGATAGAGCCAAGGATATTGAACAATCATTTTATTCACCTGGGTCAGACGATAGGCCGCCAAGGCGATCACAATGAGAATGGCTGTGTCGAGGATATAGCCAGGCAACGTCAGCAGCTCGCCTTCGAACAGCGCATAGGTCAAGAAGCGGTCGCCGAGACCCAACAGCAGACCGTAAGGAACGACGAACCATATCGGACGCCAGGATTTTGCCAGCCCCTGCCCGGTCATGATGGCGCAGCCGCCGAAAAAGACCAGCGTGAGGCCGACGAAGACAAAGGGGGTGGTGCCAAAGAATTCCATGTCGCTATCCGTTCCTGTTCAATTCCCGCCTTCGAGGTAGGCGGCACGCACCTCCTCGTTGGCCAGCAGTTCGGCGCCGGTGCCTTGCATGGTAATGACCCCGTTCACCATGACGTAGCCGCGATGGGCCAGCCGGAGGGCATGGAAGGCGTTTTGCTCCACCAAGAAAACGGTCACCCCTTCTTCCTTGTTGATCTGATTGATCACCTCGAAGATCTGCTTCACCACCAAGGGGGCAAGACCCAGCGAGGGTTCATCCAGCAGCAACAGGCGCGGCTCGCTCATCAGGGCCCGCGCGATGGCCAGCATCTGCTGCTCGCCGCCCGAAAGCGTGCCGCCGCGTTGATTCTGACGCTCCTTCAGCCGGGGAAACAGCGTGAAGGCCCGTTCCAGATTGCGGGAAAAGTTCGCCTGGTTGCCGACAACGCATCCCATTTGCAGATTCTCGCGCACGGTCATCCGGGCAAAGATCCGCCGGCCTTCGGGCGATTGCGCCAGGCCCCGTTGGACGATTTCGTGGGTGGGCATCCGGGTGATGTTTTCCCCGCGCAGTTCGATGCGCCCCTGGCGCGCCCGCGGGTTTCCGCACACCGTCATCAGCAAGGTGGACTTGCCCGCGCCATTGGCGCCGATCAAGGTGACGATCTCGCCCTCCTCGATCTCCACATCCACGCCCTTCAACGCCTCGATGGCGCCATAGTAGGTATGTACTCCACTGATCTTCAGCATCAGGCCGTCCCCCCCGTCAAATTCGAGCCAGCCTTTTTCGAAAGATCCTTCGCAATCTCTTCTGGCAGTTCTTCCTCGTCTTCACCAAGGTAGGCGCGGATCACCGTGGGATCGTGACGCACCTCCATCGGCGTGCCGTCGGCGATCTTGCGGCCATAATCCAGCACGACCACATGATCGGAGATCTGCATGACCACCGACATGTCGTGTTCGATCAGCAGCACGCCGATGCCATGTTCATCGCGGATCTTCTGCAGCAGCAGATTGAGATCATGGGATTCCCGGGGGTTCAGGCCGGCCGCCGGCTCATCCAGGCAAAGAGCGACAGGTTGGGTGCACATGGCCCGGGCGATTTCCAGGCGTCGCTGATCGCCATAGGGCAGGTTGTCGGCATTCCAGTCGGCGCGGTCGGTCAGACCCACTTGATCCAGCCAATAGCGGGCCAGATCGATCGCCTTCTTTTCGGCCTTGCGATAGGCCGGCAGGCCCAAAATGCCGCCGACCAAGAAGTACGACGCGCGCTGAAGGCTGTGGTGCTGGGCCACCAACAGGTTTTCCAGCACCGACATGGCTCTGAAAAGCCGGATATTCTGGAAGGTCCGCGCCACCCCGGCCACTTCGGAAATCTTATGGCCGTCCATTTGCTCCAGGTAGAAACTTCGGCGCTCATTCTGCAAGGTCAAGCGCCCGACGGTTGGTTTATAAAATCCGGTCAAGCAGTTGAAGAAAGTGGTCTTTCCAGCACCATTCGGACCAATGATGGCGGTGATTTCCTTATCCTTGGCCACCAGCGACACATCATCGACGGCAACCAGGCCGCCAAAGCGCATGGTCAAGTGTTCGACCGTCAGCAGATCACGTTTTTCACTCATTAGACGGTCTCCCTTTGCTCAGCCGAACTGGGGTTCTTGCCATGCAACAGAATCGAGGGGTTCCGATGAGACAGCAGACCACGAGGTCGCCACAGCATGATCAAGGTCATTCCCGCGCCGAAGGCCAACATCCGGTACTGCTCCAGGTCTCGGAACAGCTCCGGCGCGCCGATCAGCACAATGGCGGCGATGACCACGCCCATTTGACTGCCGGTCCCGCCCAGAACCACGATGGCCAGAATGATGGCCGATTCCAGGAAGGTAAAGCTTTCCGGGCTGATAAAGCCCTGCCGGGTTGCGAAGAACGACCCGGCGAGTCCGGCAAACGACGCGGAGATGACGAAGGCGGTCAACTTGATATTGGTCCGATTGATCCCCAGCGACTGGCAAGCAATATCGTCCTCGCGCAGCGCTTCCCAGGCCCGGCCCATGTTGATCTTGCGCAAGCGGATCGACACGAAGTTCACCACCAGCGCCAATGCCAGGATCAGATAGAAGAAGAACACCACCCGGTTCATCGGCGTGTAGCCAATCTCGGCAATCCAGCCGAATGTGCCGTTCCACCACTCATGAAACGGCGGCAGTCCGTCCGCGGCTTTGCGGGACATAGTGGCCAGCCCGAAGAAGCTGGGCCGCGGGATGGAGGACAGTCCATCGGGGCCGCCGGTGAAGGTGTACCAGTTCAGCAGCACAATTCGAATGATCTCACCAAACCCCAGGGTCACGATGGCGAAGTAGTCGCCGCGCAACCGCAAGACCGGGAACCCCAGCAGCAAACCACCACTGGCGGCCAGCACGCCGGCCAGCGGCAGGCTGATCCAGAAGGAAAAATCGAAGTAGAAGGACAGCAAGGCGTAGGAATAGGCGCCGATGGCATAGAAGGCCACGTAGCCCAGGTCCAGCAGGCCGGCCAAACCGACGATGATGTTTAGCCCCCAGCCCAGCATGATGTAGGTCAGAATCAGCACGCTGATGTCGAGAACCTGTCGGTCGGCGAAAGGCATCAGCGGCAAGAGCAGCCCGAACACCACGAAGATCGGCCCAAGCAGACGGCTCATTTTCTGGAACTGGACCGCGACCCGGTCCATGGACTTTTCCCGGGCGGCCTCATCAATGCCTTGCCCGTGCCGAACAATTCTAATGGTCGCCGCCAACGCAATCACCAGCGACGCGGAAAAGGCGATCAGAAAGAGGATCTGGCTGGGAAAGGTGATGAACCAGGAAACCACGGCGGCAAGCAACGATGCCGCCAGCACCGGCCGGTAATAGCCCTGCCGGTTGATGGTCAAACCCATCCGTCCCAAAACAATCAACACGATTGACCAGGCCACATCCGGGAACTGGGTTTCATAAATAAATTGGGTCTCGCGATCCAAGGTCCGGATGCCGACGAGCGCGATGGTCAGACCGAAGGCCACCAGGGCGGTAACCCCAGCGTCCTTCAAAATCTCGCGCCAATCCAGTGGCGCGCGAACTTCAGGCGAAGACGCGGTGCTTTCAGTGACGGTCATGATCCTACACCTTCTCGATTTCGGGTTTGCCCAGAAGGCCGGAAGGCCGGAAAATCAGGACCAGGACCAGAATGCCGAAGGCAGCGACGTCCTTGTATTCCACCGAGAAGTAGCCCGACCAAAACGCTTCGATCAAGCCGATCAGCAGACCGCCGAGCATGGCGCCGGGGATTGAGCCGATGCCGCCCAGAACCGCCGCCGTGAAGGCTTTCACACCTGCCAGGAAGCCGATATAGAAATCCACCACGCCATAATAAAGCGTCACCATGACACCGGCCACGGCGGCCAGGGCGGCCCCCAGGATAAAGGTGATCGAGATGGTTCGGTCCACGTTCACCCCCAGAAGGGCGGCCATGGTTTTGTCCTGCTCACAGGCGCGCTGCATGCGCCCCATTTCGGTGCGGTTGATCAACTGAGAAAAGGCAAACATCAAAACGATGGTAAGGCCGATAATCAACATCTGCATATAGCTGAGATTGACGACGAAACCGTCGTCACGCTCCATCAGCGCAACGCCGCCACGGATCATCGGCGGCAGCGGTTTGACCCGGGCCCCCTGAAGCAGCTGAACGTAATTCTGCAAAAAGATCGACATCCCAATGGCCGAAATCAGCGGTGCCAAGCGGGAAGATCCGCGCAGCGGCCGATAAGCGACCCTTTCAAGGGTCCAGCCGTAGACCGCCGTGATAACCATCGCCAAGATCAAAACAATGAAGATCGCAACCGGGATCATGGTGATCCCCATGGTTCCCACCACCAAAAAGCCAATTATCGCGATAAAGGCGCCGATCATGTAGATATCGCCGTGGGCGAAGTTGATCATGCCGATGATCCCATAGACCATGGTGTAGCCAATCGCGATCAGGCCATAGACAGCGCCCAACGTCGTTCCGTTGATTAGCTGTTGGATAAAATATTCCATCTGCCTTCCCTATCCGAAAGCGCCAAGAAAAGCCTCTCGGCGCTCGGTTTGCCAAATCAGTTTTCAAGGGTGTTTTTTTGTTGCAAGCAGGCTTGATGGCCTTGGTTTTTCTTGTTTCCCAGCGTAATGGCCTCGCTATTGAGTGGGCTCATTTTCGCCGGATCCCAAACCTGCCCCATTTTTTTATTGCGAAGAGGTATTCCACGCAACAGAACCCGTCAAGTCTAGATAAAAATCCAAAGATGACGATAACGGCCGGATCTTTGATCGAAAAATCAGAACTGAACCTGATAATTGAGTCGGGAAAGCGCTGCTAAAGTAGAGAAACACTGAACGGTTCGCAGCAATTCGAAAAAACAAAACCGTTATTGGTCAAACAATAATTCCGCCGCGTTTTCTGGTCGAGGACGGCGAACTTTTCTTCTGATTCAAAACAAACTCCAGCTTCTTCAACACCATATCTCGGAGGTGGTCTTCTCCCTTGCTCGGGTCACCGACAATGGAAACCTCGATCATGGCTTGGCTATCGAAGGCCGACACCTTCACATAGCGCCCCTGTTGCAGAAACTCGATGATAATGTCGTTGTCTGCCATCGCTGCGTTACTTCGCTAGAATCCCCGAATCGGCGCTGTTGCTGTCGTTTGCGCCCCTTGCCCGCCGCCGCCCGAACCGCCCGACGCCGCCAGAATGTGACCGCCCGCTGTATAAACTGATCAGAGGCCGAGTCGATTCTAGCCAAAGACGACGGCAACGCCAAGCCTCCGATGAAGCGGTTAAGCTTTTATGTTAATTTTGTCCCGGAACCAACGGTTGGCTGTTTTTCTTGTCCGGCGGCAGAATCGACAACACGGGCACCGGCGTGCTCAGGCCCCGCAAGAGGTGCTGCCCCTTGTCCTCCCAGGCTTGATCCGGCAGCAACGCGGCAAAGTCCCCGGTGACCAGAATGCAGCTTTGCAGGGGCCGGGTCAGCCCCTCCAGTCGCGCGGTCACATTGACGTTCGGGCCCACGGCGGTGAATTGCAGCCGTTCGGGCACGCCAATGTTGCCGTAGAGCAGATCGCCAACATGCAAGCCCAGGCCGAAACGGAACGGCAACTTATTCTGGCTTCGGCGCTTCGCGCTGGTTTCCTCGGCCCGGGTCCAGGCCAAGCTGGCGGCGCGCAAGGCCGCTTGCGCCGCCGCCTTGGCGCTGTCGAATCGGTGCAGCGGAAAGATCGCCAGCACGGCGTCGCCGATCATCGTCAAGACCTCACCGCCTTCGGCCAAGGCGGCCCCGGCGGTGCATTCGAAATAGCTGTCGAGAAGTTCGAGAAATTCCAGCGGCGACAGCCGCTCGGACAAGGCGGTGGATTCACGCAGGTCGGAGTACCAAATGATGGCGTCGATGGATTGGGAGTCGCCGCGACGAATGCCGCCCCGGAGCACCTTCTGCCCGGCATCGGGTCCCAGATAGGTGTCGACCACGCTGCGGGCGATGGCC
>TARA_R110002072_G_scaffold109335_7_pt1 | contig 16851 bp, 17 predicted proteins | sample TARA_R110002072 | Tara Oceans TARA_R110002072 (sample SAMEA4397118) | marine metagenome | biome: Polar Biome; feature: [SRF] surface water layer (ENVO:00010504); material: water (ENVO:00002006), including particulate matter (ENVO:01000060) such as... | depth 5 m | reverse complement strand
ATTTTTTTTAAACTTTATTTTATCGTTGAAGGTATTTATATGGGCAAGACCAAAAGTTTTAGTTCCATCTAAAAAATGCAATTCGGCTCTAACATAATATTGAGCCATAGAATTCATTGAAAAAAATAATAAAAGAAATAGTGTGATTCTTTTCATAAATAATTTAAACCTGAATAACACCTAAATTAAATTTCTTTTCAATAGGAGCGTGGTTTGCAGCTTCAATCCCCATAGAAATCCAAGTTCTGGTATCTAAAGGATCAATAACTCCATCTGTCCAAATTCTAGCCGCAGCATAATAAGGAGAGATTTGTTTATCGTATCTAGATTTTATTTTATTAAAAAGTTCAGCTTCTTTTTCTTTGGTGATTTCTTCTCCTTTTTTCTTTAATGAAGCGGTTTCAATTTGCATTAATACTTTTGCAGCAGAATTTCCACTCATTACCGCTAATTCAGCACTTGGCCATGCTGCAATTAATCTTGGATCATAAGCTTTACCACACATGGCATAATTTCCAGCACCGTAAGAATTTCCAATAACAATCGTAAATTTTGGAACCACAGAATTACTCACTGCATTTACCATTTTTGCTCCGTCTTTGATGATTCCACCGTGTTCAGATTTAGAACCTACCATAAAACCAGTAACATCTTGTAAGAAAACTAACGGAATTTTTTTCTGATTACAATTGGCAATAAAACGAGTAGCTTTATCTGCAGAGTCAGAATAAATAACGCCACCAAACTGCATTTCACCTTTTTTAGTCTTCACAATTTTTCGCTGATTGGCTACAATTCCAACTGCCCAACCATCAATACGTGCATAAGCAGTTATAATACTTTGTCCGTAACCTTCTTTATATTCATCAAATTCAGAATTATCAACAATACGTTTTAGAATTTCTTTCATATCGTATTGCTCATTTCTAGCCTTCGGTAAGATGCCAAAAATTTCATCTTCCTTTTCTTTTGGTTTAGAAGCTTCAATTCGATTATATCCAGCTTTATTAAAATCACCTATTTTTCCAACAATATTTTTGATGGTATCTAAAGCATCTTTATCATCTTTGGCTTTATAATCGGTAACTCCAGAAATTTCACAATGTGTTGTTGCTCCTCCTAAAGTTTCATTATCGATAGTTTCACCGATAGCGGCTTTTACTAAATAACTACCAGCTAAAAAGATACTTCCAGTTTTATCAACGATTAAAGCTTCATCACTCATAATTGGTAAATAGGCACCACCTGCAACACAACTTCCCATAACGGCAGATATTTGAGTAATTCCCATACTACTCATCACTGCATTATTTCTAAAAATTCGTCCAAAGTGTTCTTTATCAGGAAAAATTTCGTCTTGCATTGGTAAATAAACACCAGCGCTATCCACTAAATAAATAATTGGCAATCTGTTTTCTATAGAAATTTCCTGAGCTCTTAAGTTTTTCTTTCCTGTAATAGGAAACCATGCACCTGCTTTTACAGTTGCGTCATTTGCCACTACAATACATTGTTTTTTTTGTATATATCCAATTTTAACAACTACTCCACCTGAGGGACAACCTCCATGTTCTTCATACATATCTTCCCCGGCAAAGGCTCCAATTTCAATACTTTTAGATTTAGGGTCTAATAAATAATCAATTCTTTCTCGAGCAGTCATTTTACCTTTTTCATGGTGTTTGTCAATTCTTTTTTGACCGCCTCCAAGTTTTACTTTTACCAATCTTTTTTTTAATTCAGCGACTAAAAGTTTATTGTGATCTTCGTTTTTATTGAAGTTGATATCCATGTACAAAGTATTTATTGCGAATTTACAAAAGTTTGCCTTTTCTTGTACAAATAAGAATGCTAAACTTCTATTAAAATCCATGGTAATATTTTCCTTGGAAAATAAATTATTTTTTTGTAACTTTGAACTATATTTATTTAAATACAAAAAGATGAAAAAAATTTTAGCATTTGGAGGAAGTACAAGTAGTACTTCAATAAATAAACAATTAGCAACCTATGCATCTAGCCAAATTGCAAACGTAGAAACAGAAGTCATTGATTTTAATGATTATGCTGCTCCAATTTATAGTACAGATGAAGAAGCAAACGGTTTTCCTGAAAACTTAGTAGCATTAAGCGAATATATGAAGCAATTTGATGGTTATGTTGTTTCCTTAGCAGAGCATAATGGTTCTTATGCAGCAGCCTTCAAAAGCATATTAGATTGGTTGTCAAGAATCAATAGAAGTGTTTTTAATGACAAGCCTGTTTTATTAATGGCAACATCACCAGGAGGAAGAGGAGGAGCATCTGTATTATCAAATGCTAGTAATTATTTTCCTCATGCCGGAGCTAGTAAAGTGATTACATTTTCGTTTCCCAGTTTTTTTGATAATTTTAAAGAAGACAAAGTAACAAACAAAGAATTAAATGATCGTTTGCTTGAAAAAATTAAAGAGTTTGAAAATAATATTTAAAATAGGCTTGTGAGTGACGCTAATAAAATAGTAAAAGAATATAGCAATGGTGATGTTATCATAGTTTGGTAGCCTCATTTATGTACACATTCTAAAATTTGTTGGAAAGGTTTATTGCCAGTTTTTGATCCAAGAAGAAAACCATGGATTGATTTGGAAGCAGCATCTTCAGACAAAATTATTGCACAAGTTGGTCAATGTCCTTCTAAGGCATTATCATTAAAAAGAAATTAGTTACAACAGAAATATATTCCTTGGAAAATAAATTTATTTACTGTACATTTGTAATCTGAAAAAAGAGATATAAATGAAGATAACTTTATACGGAAAACAAGGTCACGCTCATACCGTAGCTTTTAAAAATTTTTTAAGAATGGCCGAAGTAGTTTTTGATTATAAAGACATATCTAAAGATGAGGAAGCTAAATCTCACACTAGAGATTTGTATGAAGGACAACTTAAGTTCCCTACATTATTTGTTGATGATGAAGTGTATTTAACACCAACATCAGACGATTTTAATAACATCATGGAAGATCTAAAATTAAGAGGATAAGATGGGAGATATTTCTAAAGACATCAATTCTAGGTTTAAGAACGACAAGATAAAAGCTTTGATCAATATTAAATTCACCGCTAATTGGATTCATAGTCACGAAAACGAGTTTTTCAGACCCTATGGAATATCGCCACAACAATATAATATTTTAAGAATTTTACGAGGCGCAGGAGAAGCTATCAAAGTGCAAACGATCAAAGATAGAATGATTGATAGAGCGCCAAACGCCACTCGCTTAATGGACAAGCTATGTGATAAGAAACTAATTGAACGCATCCGATGTGATCATGATCGTAGAGTTGTTTATATCAGTATTAGTGAAGAGGGTTTAAAACTTTTAAGAACAATCGATCATAATGATAAGTTAGATTTTTTAGAAAATTTAACGGAAGAAGAAGCTACCATTTTAAGTAGTTTATTAGACAAATTAAGATAAAAAAATTTATAAAAATAATTTCCATGGAAAATAATGTAAGAACATTTAATTCAGTTAAAAATATAGGAAGAAGTGATTATGTAATGATGGGGAATCTTCGATTAAGGCAACCTTTACCAACCAATGAAATTGAGACAATCGATCCGTTTATTCTATTGCATCATTTCGGGCCATTTGTAGTGAATGAAGTTTTAAACCCATTAGATTTAGGACCGCATCCACACAGAGGATTTGAACCCGTGACTTTTGTTTTACAAGGTGAACAATTACACAGAGATTCACTAGGAAATGAAAGTATTGTAAAAGCAGGTGATGTTCAATGGACAACAGCTGGTAGAGGTATTATTCATGCAGAAGGGCCTTCAAAAGAGTTTGTAAAAAGAGGAGGAACCATAGAAGGAATTCAATTATGGATTAACCTTCCAGCGGCTAAAAAAATGATGCCAGCTAATTATCAGCATATTAAAAAAGAAGATTTTTCTTTTTTGAAATCAGATGATAATAAAGTAAGTATTCAAATTATTGCTGGAAATTTATTGAATCAAAAAGGTAAAATTACAACGCAAACAGCTTTAAATGCTTATATCATAGATGCTAAAGAAAGTGGGGAAATTAAGGTCCCAATGTCAAAGAATCATCAATCGTTGTTGTATTTAATTGACGGAGATGTAAGCATCAATGATTCCATTCAATTAAAGAAAAATGAAAATCAACTAATTGAATTCAATCAAGACGGAGACGGATTTAATTTTAAATCAAATTCAGAATCTAGATTGTTGTTTTTGTCAGGAGAACCCATTAAAGAAAAAGTGACAAGTTATGGGCCTTATGTTATGAATACACAAACAGAAATTCTGGAAGCAATGAGAGATTATCAAATGGGTAAAATGGGATTTTTACCAAGGAATTAATATAAAGGAAATCAAATGAAAACTATAAAACATCTTGCAAATACTAGAGGAGCAGCAAATCATGGGTGGCTAAAAAGTCATCATTCTTTTAGTTTTGCTAATTACTATAATCCAGAACGAATGAACTTTGGTGTGCTAAGAGTTCTTAATGATGATATCGTGCAACCAAAAATGGGTTTTGGAACACATCCTCACCAAAATATGGAGATAATTTCTATTCCTTTAAAAGGGGCTTTATCTCATAAAGATAATATGAATAATAAACGATCTATAGAAGTTGGAGAAGTGCAAGTTATGTCAGCTGGAACAGGTTTAACACATTCTGAGTTTAATGATAGCAAAACAGAAGAAGTAAATTTTTTACAGTTATGGATTGTTCCAGAAGAGCAAAATGTGACTCCAAATTATGAACAAAAATTATTTGATGTTCAAGGAAGAGTTAATAAATTCCAAACTTTAGTCTCTCCTCAAGACAACTTAGTAGAAGGTTCTTTAGGGATTCATCAACAAGCATCAATTCTTACAGGAAGTTTTGATAAAGGAAAAGAAAGTTCTTATACTATTAATAAAGGTAAAGGAGTGTATGTTTTTTTACTAGAAGGTGAAATTGAAGTGAGCGGAGAAACATTATATAAAAGAGATGCTTTAGGAGTTTGGGATACAGATTCTATTATTATAAAATCACAAGAAAATAGTGAGATTTTATTGATAGATGTTCCAATGATTTAGTTTCATGTATGAAACAATTTTAAATAAGAGGTTTTTTCTAAAACCTCTTATTTTTTTGTCAAAAAAAGTGATTATCTTGCAATATACTATGCATGCATAATAATCAATCATAACAACATGAAATATCCACACATTTTTGAACCATTAGACTTAGGATTTACAACCTTAAAAAATAGAATTTTAATGGGTTCTATGCATACTGGTCTAGAAGAAGAAAAGAATGGTCTGGAGCGAATTGCTACCTATTACGCAGAAAGAGCTAAAGGTGGAGTAGGATTGATTGTTACAGGAGGAATTGCTCCAAATATTCAAGGTTGGACTGGACCATTCTCAGCAAGAATGTCATCTAAAAAACATGCTAGGCATCATCAAAAAATAACGAAAGCTGTACATGACGAAGGAGGGAAAATTTGTATGCAAATTTTACATGCTGGACGATATGGATATCATCCTTTTAATGTTGCACCATCTAAAATTCAGGCACCTATAAATCCATTCAAGCCATTTAAGTTAACAAAAGCAGGAATCAATAGAACCATTCGTGATTTTGTAAACTCAGCAAAATTATCAAAAGTTGCGGGTTATGACGGAGTTGAAATTATGGGCTCTGAAGGATATTTAATCAATCAATTTATAGCTGAACACACTAACAAGAGAACAGATGAATGGGGTGGTTCGTATGCCAATAGAATGCGTTTACCAATTCAATTAGTGAAATTGGTAAGAGAGGCTGTTGGTGAAGATTATATTATCATATACAGACTTTCCATGCTAGATCTAATAGAGAAAGGAAGTACTTGGGAAGAAGTTGTTCAATTGGCAAAAGAAATAGAAAAAGCAGGCGCAACAATTATAAATACTGGTATTGGATGGCATGAAGCTAGAATTCCCACAATTGCAACCTCAGTTCCTAGAGCTGCATTTACTTGGGTAACCAAAAAAATGAAGGAAGAAGTTTCTATTCCTTTGGTAACTTCTAACAGAATAAATATGCCAGAAACTGCAGAAGAGGTTTTAGCAAGAGGTGACGCAGATATGATTTCTATGGCGAGACCATTCTTAGCAGATCCTGAATGGGTTAATAAAGCTGAGCAAGAAAAATCAGATGAAATTAATACATGTATCGCTTGTAATCAGGCTTGTTTAGACCATGTTTTTAAACAAAAAGTAGCCAGTTGTTTGGTAAACCCTAGGGCTTGTCATGAAACTGAATTTAATTATGATCCTGCTCAAATAACTAAAAAAATTGCAGTAGTAGGTGCTGGGCCAGCTGGTTTAGCAGCAGCCACCATTGCTGCACAACGCGGACATCAAGTAACATTATTTGATGCCGATAAAGAAGTTGGTGGTCAGTTTAACATAGCAAAACAAATTCCAGGAAAAGAAGAATTTTATGAGACGATTCGATATTTCAACAAGCAAATTGAATTGCATAATGTTGAGGTAAAATTGAACACGAGAGTTTCAGAAGACGATTTAAAAAACTCAAATTTTGATGAAATTATTATCGCAACAGGAATTAAACCTAGAACTCCAAAAATAGAAGGTATTGAACACAAAAAAGTATTATCTTATTTAGATGTTTTAAAACACAAAAAACCAGTAGGGAAAAGAGTTGCTGTTATTGGTGCAGGTGGAATTGGTTTTGATGTTTCAGAATACTTATTACATCAAGGTAATTCTAGTAGTTTAGATTTAGATGCTTGGTTAAAAGAATGGGGAATAGATACAAACATAGAAGCCAGAGGAGGAATTGCTGGTGTGAAGCCTGTTTTTTATCAAGCTGAAAGAGAAGTTTTTATGTTTAAGCGCAGTAAAGGTAAATTTGGAGGAAAATTAGGAAAAACTACTGGTTGGATTCATAGAGCAAACTTAAAGAAGCAGAATGTACAATTCATCAATGAAGTTCAGTACACCAAAATTGATGATCAAGGATTGCACTATATTCAAAATGAAGAATCTAAAATTTTAGAAGTAGATACTATTATTCTTTGTGCAGGACAAACACCATTAAAAGAATTATATGAAGCATTAGAATCTTCAGGAAAAAAGATTCATGTAATTGGAGGTGCTGATATTGCTGCAGAATTAGATGCTAAAAGAGCCATAGATCAAGGAAGTCGATTGGCGGCAAGCCTATAGTTAACGAACCATTTTTACTGAGTTGATATGACCTTTCTCATCATATTCTCGTACACTATTATCAGGGTCAACAATCCATTTACCATCTACAATGTATTTGTAATGATACTTTCCACCAGTTAGAGGTAGAGTATAAGTCCAACCATTTTCGGTTTTTCGCATTTGAAATTCATTTTCAGACCAATTATTAAAGTCTCCAGCTAGGATTACATTTTTTGCGTTTTTAAAATTGTAGAGTAAAAATGTAACATCTTTTTTTACTTTTATGATAGAATTATATTCATCAAATTCATTTAATGCTCTATCAGGATTTTTCGAGTCTTCGATCCATTTTCCGTCTACTATGAACTTATATTCATAGACATCAGGTCTTAATTCTAAAGTCAATTCCCAACCGCTACCTGTCTTTTTCATTTTAAATAATGATTCATCCCACCTATTAAAAGAACCAGCTAGAACTACTTTTTCAGCATTTAAATAATCGTCTAAAATAAATTTTGTGTTTCCATTTTCAGAAACATAAGCATTTATAAATTTAAGATTATAGGTATCTAATATTTGACCATTATGTTTTATAGCTGGGGTAATATTGGTAATGCTTTCAGAAGGTTCTGCCCAGAAATTATTGTTAACAATAAATTTAAATTCCCATTCAAAATCATCATCAAACGCACTAATTTTCTTTCTTAATTCATAGATGTTTTCATCTACCTTTTTCATTTTCCATGAATTTTTAGACCAAGAGTTAAATTCACCTGATACAACAACATTTTTAATATCAAAATCATCAAAGTCCATTCTTTTTTGACTTTTGTCATCGGTAATTTTCATGTACTCTCTTTTATCAAAAGTGAATACAATTTCATCACCATCAATTCGATATCCTTTTACAGATTTCTTTTGTGCTAAAGTTCCTATACTTATAAAAGCTATTAAGAGTAAGGTAATATGTAATTGTTTAATTTTCAATTTCTTATAATTGGGTGATTTATAAAATATATTTTTTCTTTTTTATAATTAATAATCGCTCTTTTTTGAGCAAAAAAATCGTGTCCTAGAATTCCATCTAAATTTGTTCCAAAAGCCTGATTAAAGCTTCTGAGATTCGTTAAAATAGTATTCATTGGGCCAAAATAAACAGTCTCATTTAGTTTAAGTCGATATAATCGACCAGAAATCACTTCTATTTTTTTAGAACTTGCTCCAAGTAGAAGTATCCGTTTTTTTGGATAAAAGCTTTTTAAAATTAACTTATCAACCTTACTATTTAGTTGATTAAATTCAGCAGCTGTATCTAATCCAAAATTAAGTTTTTTTCCGTTAATGGTTCCTTTTATGACTATGGTATGTTTTTTCAGTTTGAAGTTAATGCTGTCTGCAATCTTTTCAAGATAGACTTCGTTTCCTAGTTTTTCTCCATATTTATCTATCTTAGTTAAGGTGATTTGATTTAAATACATGTCAATAAATACTTCGTAGTCTTTCAGAACATTATATCCAATAATTCCAAGAATTTTTAGTTTTTTAGTTTTTTCTATATGAGAAAGATCAATAATATCTGATCTTTTATTATAGATATAGAGGTCTTGGAAAACTAACTGCTGAATTCTTTTTTCTATAGGATTATCTATATAATCTAAGACACCCGTTGCTGCACTTTTTTTATGATTTCTTTTGATGAGGTGAGAAAAATGGACTTTATTTAAAATAAGTTTTTCAGAACCAGTATCTACAATAAACATCCCTTTCTTTTCTTGATGTACACCTTCTATCATAATCAAACGGTCAACCAGTTTGAAAGGAATATGAGTTGTATATTCATTGATAACTTCTGCTTTAGTAAAATAAAAAGTTGTCTCGATATTTTTATTAATCTTAATGCCTCCATATAAGGAAGTAATAAATAATGATGATAATATGAAAATAAAGTGTTTCATTAATTATGAAAAAATTTGAACAGCTTGAAGCTAATTGTAAGGTCTTTTAAATAAAAAGACGATATTTGTATATCAAATGTTACACCAAGTTCTGGGTTTTAACAGAACTTTATTTAAATTAGTAAACGATGAATAAAAATGGAGTTTTAACGTGGGCTACGCTCATTATGATCATAGTAGGTTTTGCTTTGATAGGTTTAGGTGCTTTTAGATATGATGATGTTGCCGGTTGGGGATTTGCTGCCGTAGGAATTGGTTTTTTTGCAATCGCTTGGGTTTTTAATGCCCTTAAAGGAAGAGTATAAATTTACTCAAATTACTTATTTATAATTTTAAATTACCACTAAATGTCAGATGATAAAAAGGTTATTTTCTCCATGTCTGGAGTCAATAAGACTTACCAAAGCACAAACAAACAAGTTTTAAAAAATATTTATTTAAGTTTCTTTTACGGAGCAAAAATTGGAATTCTTGGTCTCAATGGATCAGGTAAATCTACCTTGTTAAAAATAATTGCAGGAACAGAAAAAAATTTTCAAGGTGATGTTACTTTTTCTCCAGGATATAACGTTGGTTACTTAGAACAAGAACCGCAGTTAGATCCAGAAAAAACAGTGATGGAGGTTGTCAAAGAAGGAGTTGCTGAAACAGTTGCAATTCTTGACCAATACAATAAAATCAACGATATGTTTGGATTAGAAGAAGTATATTCTGATGCTGACAAGATGGATAAGTTAATGGCGCAACAAGCAGAGCTTCAAGATAAAATTGATGCTTCTAACGCATGGGAATTAGACACCAAGTTAGAAATTGCCATGGATGCTTTAAGAACCCCAGATTCTGATAAAAAAATAGGAGTACTTTCTGGTGGAGAAAAAAGAAGAGTTGCTTTATGTAGATTATTGTTACAAGAACCAGAAATTTTATTATTAGATGAGCCAACAAACCATTTAGATGCAGAATCTGTGCACTGGTTAGAACATCATTTAGCTCAATATAAAGGAACTGTAATTGCGGTAACGCACGATAGATACTTTTTAGATAATGTTGCGGGTTGGATTTTAGAATTAGACAGAGGTGAAGGAATTCCTTGGAAAGGAAATTATTCTTCATGGTTAGATCAAAAATCGAAACGATTAGCACAGGAAAGTAATACAGCTTCTAAACGTCAGAAAACTTTAGAAAGAGAGTTAGAATGGGTAAGACAAGGAGCTAAAGGAAGACAAACTAAGCAGAAAGCTCGTTTAAAGAGTTATGAACGCTTAATGAGTCAAGATCAAAAACAACAAGAAGAAAAATTAGAGATATTTATTCCAAACGGACCACGTTTAGGAACTAATGTAATTGAAGCAGAAGGAGTTTCAAAAGCATATGGAGATAAATTATTATATGAAAATTTAGAATTTAATTTACCACAAGCTGGAATTGTTGGAATCATAGGACCCAATGGTGCAGGTAAAACCACGATTTTTAGAATGATTATGGGTGAAGAAACTGCAGATAAAGGAAACTTTAAAGTAGGAGAGACAGCTAAAATTGCCTATGTAGATCAGGCGCATTCTAATATTGATGCAGAAAAATCAATTTGGGAAAACTTTTCTGATGGTCAAGATTTGGTGATGATGGGAGGGAAGCAAGTAAATTCAAGAGCCTATTTAAGTCGTTTTAATTTTTCAGGAAGCGAGCAAAATAAGAAAGTTAATACACTTTCAGGTGGAGAACGAAACAGATTGCATTTAGCAATGACGTTAAAAGAAGAAGGAAATGTTTTATTACTTGATGAGCCGACCAATGATTTAGACGTAAATACGTTAAGAGCCTTAGAAGAAGGATTAGAAAACTTTGCAGGATGTGCAGTAGTTATTAGCCACGATAGATGGTTTTTAGATAGAGTTTGTACACACATCTTAGCTTTTGAGGGCGATAGTCAAGTGTACTTTTTTGAAGGATCTTTCTCAGAATATGAAGAAAATAAAAAGAACCGTTTGGGTGGAGACTTAATGCCAAAGCGAATCAAATACAAGAAACTAATTAGATAATAAAAAAGACCGCCAATTGGCGGTCTTTTAGTTTTATGATTTTCTCCTCTTTTTATTTTTGACTACTTTTTTAATAGGAGTTCTTTTTTTTGTTACTGGGGTCTTTTTAATAACGCTACTTTTGTTTTCAAATTTTCTAACAGTTTGAGTTCTTTTCTTAACTTTAACTTGATTAGAAATAGATTTTCTTCGATCTGTCTGTGTTCTATTTCTAACAGTACTATTATTTGTATTAGAACCTCTTCTGTTAACTTGAGCTCTTCCTGAAATAGGAGTAGTTCTTCTATCTCGTTGAACATTTCTAGTATTTGCTACGTTTCTATCAGGTTTTCTTCTTTTTAAGATTCTATTTCTAGAAGTATTTGCATTGTTATTAGCTCTGTAGTAAAAGAAATTATCATCTTCCCTAAATTGTCTATAGTTGTTTCTAAATTCACTTCTATAAAAATAAGGATCGTTGTAAATACAAACGGCTCCTAAGTTTAGATTAAAGCCAATTCCAATATTGGTATTGAAATAATTATTATTATCATAATAGTAGTCATTAAACCTTACTTGACCATAAAATATTGGTGCTCCCCAATTATCATAGTTAACACTTAGGTTACCTACACTAACTAATGTATTTCTATTGTACCTAATTCTAACAGAACCAATTCTTCTAACATTTCCTCTAAAATCATAATTGATAAAGACATTACCAACTCTATTTATTCTCCCTCTTAAATTTCTGTAAACTCTGACTCTTTGATTTCTTCTAGTTCTAGCATATCTAGTATCAAAATCAAAATCACCGTTTAAGAAAACATGGAATTGAATTCCATTTTCTATAAAAGAGACAGCCTCATTAAATTGATTATCAACCCAAATATTTCCTGTTGTTTTTATACCGCTTTTGGCTTCAACAAAAGAAACCATCATGAATATTCCTAATAATAATAGTATACCTTTTTTCATAATATATGGTTTAAGGGTTTTGCCTACTCTTTTGCTTTTCGGCTTTCGCATTTGTATACTAAATTTCAAAGAGCGTGCCAAAAAAATAAACCATTGCTAAATAAATGGGTTTTTGTAATATTAATCTTATAGTTCGACTATTGTTAAATGCAAGTATTTAGTAGATTAATTGTTTTAAAATTTTTCAAATTAAATTAAACCCATATATTTATCACTGCGAAAAATGAATTCATGATAGACGCCATTGAAAAGAACCTTACCAGAGGAATTAAATTGCTAAATTCTATTACAGACGAACAATATAGCAGTACTTCTGCACCACCCTATTATTCTAGCATTGGTTCACATATGAGACATATTTTAGACGCATTTTCTTGTATTTTTAACGGATTAGAAACTAAAAATGTAGATTTTTCTGATAGAGAAAGAAATCCTATTGCTGAGAAAACAACCAAAGGAGGTCTTCAATATTTTGATGAAATCATTGCTAAATTACATACGCTATCTGAAGATGATTTTGAAGTTATGATAGCTGTTACAGATGATTTAGGCACTGGAAAAGTTACAGCCAACTACACAGTTGGGAGTGCTTTAATACAAGCACATAGTCATGCAATACATCATTATGCTTCTATAGGTTTTATCATAAATAGATTGGGAATTGAATTGCCTGATGAAGATTTTGGATACAATCCTACCACTCCAAAGAAAGAATTAATCAACTAATTCTTATTTTTTAGATAATTTTTTGAGTCGTTTAGAGTAGCTTTTTAAAGCGAGCATTTCTCTAACAAAAGGAATTGTTTTTCTAAACAAGACTCCTTCGATTTTATGATTATAAGCTGCAATTTCATACAACTGTTTCCAATGAACTCTTATCGTTTTTAGAGCTTTTAGATAAGTCATGTTATTCGCATCATAAATATGTGTAGGTTCTGCAAGTATTCCGTTGATTTCTAATACTTTAAAATCTCCTTGATACAATTCTTCTAAAGAATTATATTTAACATCCAATCTACCATAATACCACCCCTTAACTTGATGGTTTAAAGAATTTAAAGTTTCTTCTAGGGTCTTATTTATTAAATGATTTCCATTGATGAAACGCGTCCCTTTAGAGTGATTTCCGATAGAGGATAATTTTCTTGTAGTTCCTTTTTCTATTACGGTATCCCATTCTATACTTGCATCACCCTCTAAAATACCATAGTATAAGGAGGCTCTTTTATTCTTTAGGACTAATTCTTTTAAACTTGATTTTCCATCACCTGTGATGATTAAAAATTCTTTTAAAGTAAGTGAAGTAACTTTACCTAATTTCTCGTTAGGATGTCTGTAATAAAAGATTCCACATTCATTAGCATGATTTAAGAATTCTTGAATGATAAATGCAACAGGATATTTTTCTAGATAACATTTAAGTTCTATTTCTGTTTCAATTTTCTTTACCAATAAACCTCTAAAACCAATGTCTGGTTTAACAATAATTGGAAATTGAATGTTAGATTCTTGAAACTCTTTTAACGTTTTATCAATCTTTTGATTTTTCTGATGTAAAATTGATTTTGGAATATATTCTTTTGGAAGTAATTGAAGTGTTTCATACTTTGATTCGGATCCAATTCCAGAATCTCTAATTCCAGGATTTACTCCTGTGTAAAACACAAGACTTCTAATTTTTATTCCATGAAATAAAGCAAAAGGAATATTGGGAATATAAAACATTAGCAGAGGCCAATATTCCCAATGAAATAATTTATGGAATCTATTTTTCATTATGATTTATCAGAAAATAGCGCATCTAAAAAAGTTTTAAATGTTTTGTATCCAAAGTATAAGGTAAAGAAAATTAATAGTACAGAAAATACAATACCAAATATACTAATGTAAAATGGCGCCCCTTCTTTATATAATTTTAAAGCTTTAAATGAAATGGTGAGTAAAATAGGTGAGGCTATTAATAATCCTAATAAAATTAATAGTTTTTTAAATCCTTTTGCGATTAATTCTTGGTTTACTGCCATTATTTATAATTCTGAATTACTTTTCTTACACTTCCGTATTTCTTTAACAAACTAGACGCTTCATCTAAGTCTATGTTTAACTCACTTACTAACATAGATATACCTCTTTTAACTAATTTATCATTAGATAATTGCATATCAACCATTTTGTTACCTTTTATTTTTCCTAACTGAATCATTGCAGTAGTAGAAATAATATTTAAAACCATTTTTTGAGCTGTTCCCGCTTTCATTCTAGAACTACCGGTGACAAACTCAGGGCCGACAACTACTTCAATAGGGAATTTTGCAGTATTGCTTAAGGGAGAATTTTCATTACAAGTAATGCATCCTGTTATGATTTGATGATCATTACATTTTTCTAAAGCAGCAATCACATAAGGAGTAGTACCGGAAGCAGCGATGCCAATAACAACATCTCTATTTGATATGTTATATTCTTGTAAATCTTTCCAACCTTGATTTGTTGAATCTTCGGCAAATTCTACCGCCTTTCTTATCGCAATATCACCACCAGCGATTAATCCGATAACTAAATCATGTGATACGCCAAACGTTGGAGGACATTCGGAAGCATCTAAAATACCTAATCGTCCACTTGTACCAGCTCCTATGTAGAATAGTCTACCTCCAATCTTAAGCTTATCTACAATTTGATTTGTAAGTAAAGTGATTTGAGGAATGCTTTTTTTTACTGCAAAAGCTATTGTTTGATCTTCTTTATTAATATTTGATATGAGTTCTGAAACACTCATATTTTCCAAATTATTATAATTAGAATCTTGTTCTGTAGTTTTTGTAAAGCTCATGATTAAATGTAAAAATTAATCAACAAGAAAAATAGATTAATCGTACAAAATATCTTCTGTCTCTATTTTTTTATTTTGTTCAAAATCATACAAAGTTAACCTTCTTAAGGTATAATAATCTACCCAAAACTTTTCTAAAGAATTTAAGTATTGTACCAAAGATTGATCTTGTTCTTGTTGAGCCAAATTTAAGTCAGTAATTGTGATTTTTCCTAAAATATATCTCTTTTTAGTGATATTATATCTTTTAATAGAGATTTCTTGTGCTTTTTTAGAAGTTTCTAGAAAGCCTCGTTGGTTATCCCAGTTTAAGGTGTGCAAGTAAATTTCTTGTTCAAAAGCTTGTCTTTCTTGTTCTATATTTGTGTTTGCTAAATCTAAATTAGCTTCAACTAACTTACGCCTAGATTTTGACACCCCCCAATCTACTATTGGGATAGAGACTGATACTGAAACATTTTGTTGTTGATTGTAATCTTGAAATAAATCGTTAAACACTGGACCTTGTTGTGAGATTCCAAAATTTGCATTCAAGTTTACTTCTAATCTATTATTCCCTTTAACCTCTGCTACTTGTTTCTCTGCTTCAAGACGCCTTCTTCTAAATTCAATTACAGATTTTCTATTATTTTTTGCTTCTTCTATAGCTTTTTCTGATGTTACTGTAAAAGGATCTAAATCTTTAGGGATTGATAATTCTATTTCTTCTGTATCTAAGTTTAAATATCTAGCTAAGTTTTGAGAAGTTCTCTTTAAATCAATCATATTTGTTGTTACACTATTTCTAGAGTTCAACAAAGCTAATTCCATCTGTAATAAATCGTTTTCAGCGATTTTTCCCATTCTAAATCTTCCTTTTGCAATTTGGAATAAAGTATCTTGATTGGATAAATTATTTTGAGAGATTTTTAATTGAATTTGCGCTTTTAAAAGTCCAAAATAACGTCTACAAGTATTTAAAGAAATTTGCTCCATATTTTCAATAAACTCTCTTCTAGCTTCTTCATATACTAAAGGTTCTATTTTTTTATCCCACTTGAAAGGATTGTAAAAAATTGAGTTTTGAAAATAATTTACAGAAAATGGGACTATAGAATATCCAATACTTTCATTATTACCAAAGACACTAATTCGTTCTAATTGAGAACTAATAGAGAAAGAACCACCTGTTAAAGCTAGGTTTTGTGTAAGTGCTAGTCTTCCATCAACTCTTGCCTGATTTGTATTTACAAAAATATCTTGACCAGAATCATTTGTAATTCTTCTGATAGAATTTGAATACTCTGGTAAAGTTGCGTTTAATCTTAGTTGTGGTAAAAAACGAGCCTGATAGTTTCTAAATCTCCAGTAACTAGATTGATTTCTATTTAATAGTGTTTGGTAGTCTGGTGACTCTTTCTGTGCCATTTTTATAGCTTCTTCCAAGGTAATTAATCTTGTTTGACTCTGAGAGAGTTCTGTTACAAGCAGGCATACAAAAAGGGTAAATATTTTTAGTGATTTAGTCATATCTTATAGCTTCAATTGGACTTTTACTTGCGGCAGATCTTGCAGGAGCGATTCCAAAAATCAGTCCAATTGCTGTTGCAACAAAAAAGGATAATGTAATGGAACTTAGGGATAATATCGTTTCAATTCCTGTGGCAAACTCTATTGCATAGGAAGAAATAATACCAAGAAATATTCCTATGATTCCGCCTCCAATACTGATCAATACAGATTCAGATAAAAATTGCAATATAACATCTTGTTGGGTTGCTCCGATAGCTCTAATAATTCCAATTTCTTTAGTTCTTTCTAATACAGAGGCAAGCATAATATTCATAATTCCAATACC
>TARA_R110002072_G_scaffold128623_10_pt1 | contig 16854 bp, 20 predicted proteins | sample TARA_R110002072 | Tara Oceans TARA_R110002072 (sample SAMEA4397118) | marine metagenome | biome: Polar Biome; feature: [SRF] surface water layer (ENVO:00010504); material: water (ENVO:00002006), including particulate matter (ENVO:01000060) such as... | depth 5 m | reverse complement strand
TGGCTCGGTAGGGTCTCGCCTCCCGCGGAGATAGTGACATTGCACATAGGACTCGTTTCGAGTCTTCCAAACAAGGCCAAGGCCTCTGCCAGTAAGATTCTTCCTGCAGAGAAGCACTTGGACCTCCTGGACTTGGAGCAGCTTGATCATGAGTGTCGCCGGGCTCGTCCAGAAGAGTTGGCGAAGGCGTGGATCTCTACACAACGGAAGGAGGGGATGTCGCCGGATGCGCGCGCTACCTCTGCTCGCATCGTGCTAGATCATTGGGCCGCCAAGGACGGCGCGGGCGCCATGGGGGCGGCAATGAGGCTCCCGGAAGGCCTCCGTGCACGCTGGGCAAGAACCGCCGTGGCCGCTTGGGCTCGGGCAAGTCCTATTGAGGCTGCCGAGTGGCTGTTCGCGAAGGAGCGGAAGCTGGGAGCGGGAGTCTTGACGCCTGAGGTAGTCCTCTCCATGTTTCACGAAGTTGCCCACTCGGACCATTTTCTGGCTGTTGAGCTGCTTGGTCGAATCAAGGACCCGAGGATCGCCTGGAGTGCGCTCCAGGCGGTTCGAGTCTCGTCCAGGGGGGTCGAAGGTGGGGAGTCGGCGCTTCTGAGTACACTCCGCAAGTCAGGAAACGGGCCCCTGGTCGCCCCTATGTTTAGAGCTCAGCAAGAGTATGACAAGATCCCTAGCGACATTCGTGAGCGCCTAGAGGCCAAGCCCCACAGACTCCACCAACACCCCCACAGATATGAGCTTCCTCACCATGATTAGACCGTCAATCCTCTTCCGCCCCTTCGCAGTGATTGCACTTGCTCTTCTGCTACAGGGATGCTGTATAACAAAGGTCGTCCTTAGGGGTGACGGAAACCTGGCGACAGGGACAGTGGGTGGCGAGATACAGGTCGAGGCTTGCACTCCTATGGAGAAGGAAGTTGCGAACCAGCTGAGCCTACTATCGGATTGGTACCGGCTGGAATTCACGAACTGCAAGGCCAGCGGTAACCCCGCCGAGTGCATGAAGAACTTAGCTGAGTCTTACACGACCCAGAAGGATGCTCTCTTGGAGCTTCTTGAAGCAATGAAGACTGTTGCGCCGAGTAAGCAGAGATCAATGCTCGTTAGCCACACTGCGCTTGTCCAGGCTAGTCTAGACACTCAAGTTCTCAAGCAGGCCCTCCAAAACGCAAAGAACCAGTAGGAGGAGGATTCGAGCCGGAGATCCTTGTGGTCTCTGGCTGCGTTCGTCAGATACTCTGACCAAGGACCCACAATGGTAGAAGCTGTCTCCCCAACCCTATTCTGCTTCGATTCCGCGCTCTGCGGCGGCACCTACGGGGCAGAGGTTCGTGACGCGTTCTTCGACGCCTACCTAAAGGCGGACGACTGCTATGCCTCTAGTGAGTTTTACGCAGGAGACCTGCACGTCCCACGCGCAAAGCGAGGTGTCTGGGTCCGGTATCCCGAGAATCCAGGGGCCGGCCAGATCTATGTCCTCTTCGGAATGACGGTTGGAGCAACCGCTACGAAAGCGCTTCACGAGCGCCTGCTACTATGGGAACCCTACATGGGGTTTCTCGCGGACTCAGGCAAGCCTTGGGAACTCGCTTTGAGGCGCTCATTTAGATTGCTCGAGAGGACCCTGACCCTCTTCGTTCACCCAGAGGGAGACGCCCTGGTAGACGATCAAGGGAGACTCTCTGCGAGATTCCGGGAAGTGCGGACGGAATACCTGCATGACTGACTTCGTTCAGGGCAACGGTTGAGTCGACCAGGAGGGGCTTGAGCTGGAAATGGGCTCAAAGTGACGGTTTCGGACATGCGCTCTGATTCTTCGCAGTCGGAGCCTATCATCACTTCTGAGACCTAGACTCCGAACGCAGAAGCGCACTATCGCCGTGACGTTCCTCGCCTTCGACCAAGATTACCCTTAGCGAGATTGATCCCCCAGCGACTGCCGAACCTTCGCCTTTCCTACGTGTAGCGAACCTATCGTGTCACCAAGCAGGTCCCCAGAGACCAACTCTCGCCCGCTCGGAGGAGCCTGGCAGCCAATCCACCTAGCCCCCCCACCCCGCTCTGATGCTGAATCTCTCATAAGGTCCTCTAGTAACGGCGATTAGGACACTCGGACGAGAATCAATGCACTTCAGCGGGCACGGAACCGATTTGTTCACGAGGGCCGAGTTAGGCTTGCGTCCAGGTTGACATAAGTTGTTGTTCATGCTATACATAAGTGACTTCCTCGGTGGATTCTGTTCACGCTTCGGCGTGGCCAGGGTTCCATTACTAGGAGGTGCAGTATGGAACCGTCATTGGATTGCGAGCTCGTCGCTGCTCAATTGTCGACTTTGGACTCACTGCGAGGGCAGACGCTCTTGCTGCTTCAACACGCCAGCGGCTGTGAGTCCTGCGATCACTTACTCGTTGGCCTCTGGTCGTCCTTGTCTAGCGAGGTATCTGAGGAAATCCGTCAATCCCCCGAGTGGGAGAAGCGGGTCCGAGCCACGGCCCACAACGTGCTCAAGCGTTGTAAGCAGGGCTCTTAGCGTTCCTTCTTGTCGTCAATCTCTGGGTGCACACCTCTTCGGTGTGCGCCCTTTTTTTATGCGGGAGCTCGCGTGGACTACGAGGAACTAGGGGATCGAGACCTAGTGGAGCTTTTCTGCACGTCCCAAAGGCTGGAGGCACTAGCCGTCCTGACGGAGCGGCACTTGGATCGCTTGGCGCGCAGAGTCCTTCGTGATCAGCTTTGGCGCTGTCGCGCGTCTCGCACCACCGAGGCCGTGCAGAGGAGAGCACTTGAGGCTGCTGAAGAGGCGCTTCTAAGGCTCTATCGAAATCCAGGTTTGCTTAAGGAGGGGAGGTCTGCTTTCCCTCTGCTCGCTAGGATAGCTGTTTGCCGGGGGATCGATCTCTATCGAGCGGAGCGGGTGAGGGATAAGGCCGAGCGGCCAACGCCCAGTGAGAGTCTTGATTTGCTCGCCGTGAGTTGCAGCCAGGTCGCTGAGGAGGTCGAGTCTACTCGCTACTTGTGGGACTCGGTGGCAGCCCTCCCCACCCGAGAACGCCAGGCAGTGCAGCTGGTGTTCGTGGAGGGGCTAAGTCGACGGGAGGGAGCCGAGCGAATGAAGATCGACCCCCGGACTTTTAAGTCGCTGCTTTGCCGGGCTCTCCGGCAACTGAAGAGGTCCCTGAAGGCGGAGGTTGGCGAGTGATTGACTGTCAGAATGCTCAAGAGCTGCTTTGGCTAGGGCCCGAAGGGAAGCTTGTAGAGCTTTGGGGAGTAATAGAAGCTCACTGCAAAGACTGCATAGAGTGCTCTGCGTTCGCTGAGCGCGCTGGCAGCAGCGAGGATCGCCTCCTCCGCTGGGGTGCCCTGGCGTTCGCGACCGTGGGGCCGAGCTGGGAAAACAAGCTTGAGGGTGCTCGGGCCAGTGTCATGGCGAGAGCGAAGAGGCTGGCAGGCGATCCGCAGCCAAGTCAGGACCCCCGGATCGTCACTCTCGCTCGTGCTGACTTCCCGCTAGCACTCGCGGCGGGGGCAGCCTCGGTTTGGCCGAGGAGATTGCCAGGTAGACTCTTTGCAGCAGATCTCGGTCTGGAGGGCTCCTCGTCCTTGGAATTCTCTACCATGCTACTCGGAGTTGTCGAAGTGAAGCTGTGTTCTTCTCCTCTGACTCGTTGTCGGCTCACCTTCTTGGACGAGGAGGGAGGCGCTCTGGCAGAAGCAGAGGCGGTTGGTGGAAGGCGAGTGAGTTTCGCTGCCTCCCACCTAGAGCATTGGAGGGCCCTGCGAATCCAGAGGGTCGACTAGCACGGAGGCTATGGTGAGTTCGTTCCGAGTAGCATTTCCGACCGACCCCCCCGCGAAGCTACCGGGCGCATACGTCGAATGCCACTACGACTGTAGCGAGGGCGCTCGGGTAGTCTTCGAGGTTCCCCTCGAAGACGGGTCCTGTCGCCGCTACGCCCCGTATGATGAGCGGTCCCCTACGGACGGGACCCAGGTTCTAGCCCTACTTCCTCCTGAGCAAGCTGAACGACAGGTTTTGGGGCGGGTTCGTCTGTTGGATGGCGGCTTCGGTGACTCCCTTGTCGACGGCAACTCTGTGTTAATCAATGGCAACTCGAGCCAATTGGCAATCTACTTGGCAGCCTGCCGTCCACGGCCGGAAGAGTCGGCGCCTCTGCTCTTCTTCTCGGCAGAGGTTCGACTCTTTCAGGGGCTTCGAGTGCAGCCCTTGGGTAGCCAGCACGCGGAGTCGGACGTGACCGCGAGCCTCGTTCGGAAGCTCGATGCTGTGGAGAAGGCCAAGCGCAAGCTGAAGGTGGAGGTTGGTGGCTTCTTTCTCCACGAAGACGACGTTGGAAGGTTGGCAGCTGCAGGCGAGGCTCGGGCTAGGTTCCAAAGGACTAGCTTTGGGGAGTGGCTCGACATGCCTGCCGCAGAGCGAACAGAGAAGCTCTATGTGGTGTCACTGAAGGATGGCGACCTTTCGGGGCTCGTGGGGGCCTTAGGAGGGCCCTTGGGGGTTGCGCGTGGACCCCAAGGGCTCCGGTCGAATCTCCTCGCTGCGGCTCTGCTCTCGCTCATACTTGTGGGCGGCGCCGCCGCCTGGATCGCGTCGGTGAGGGCCCAGAGGCAGGCCGATCTTGAGGCTGCGAATAGACTGTCAGGGAATGCTCGGGTAGCAGCCTACGCGGCTCTGATCGAATCGGCTCCTTCCGGTGAGGCTTACATGGGTCGAGCCGGTGCGCTAGAGGAGTCTCAAGCATATGCGGGTGCATTGGCCGACTATGAGGCCGCTCGGAAGTGCCAACCGGGTAACAAGTACGCGTGGTGGGGAGCGGTTCGCTGCTCCCTGGCAGCTGGTGACCCGAGTTTGTCAATCGACCTAGCGAGAGCTGGCCTTCGGTTGTTCCCAGGGGATAGGGACCTGCGAAGTGTCAGGGCAATGGCGTACAGTCTTGTAGGGGAACACCGCAAGGCTGAGTCCGACTTCCGGGCTACTCAAGGGGTCAACAACAATCGCCTGAACTTCGCGATTTCCGAAGCCCTATCTCTGCAATCCTCGAAGAAGGCGATAGCCGCACTGACGAGCGGGATCAACGGGCCTCAGCCGACCGCTACTGCGTTTCACTTTCGCAGTCTCTTGTACGAGAGACAAGGAGATCTAGACAACGCTGAGACGGACATGACTATCGCACTAGAGCTCGGGCTCGAAGAGGGAAAGCAGATCACGCTTCTACGGCGCCTCGCCTTGGGGAGGATGCGCCTCGCCCTTCGTGATTGGGACGGAGCTATTGAGATCCTGGCTCCTCCTCTCTCGGAGTCACCGCATTGGCGGCCAGGCCTTGCGATTCGAGCATTGGCGCTTGCCTGTCTAGGGCGAACTAAGGAATCGAGGCAGATTCTGAAGAGCTACCAGGCTCTTCCCGTCTCGGATACTCTCGGCGTCCTCCAGGAGTCCGAGGACGATAGTGACTTTTATGCAGCACAGGCGGAGATGAAGCTTGGAGAGCCTGACCGCGCGCTGCAGCTGATTCAGCGTCTCTCCACGGCGGTGAAGCCGTTCGCGCGGTTGTATCTGGTGAGGGCCAAGATCTATCGCGATCTCGGGAAGGTGGACGAGGCTGTCTCGGACTTCGGGAAGGCGATCGCGCTGAGCCCAACCGACCCCAAGCCTCTGGCGGACTACGGAGAGTTCCTGGGTGAGCAGGAAGATTACGGCCAGGCCCTCAAGGTCCTGCGTAGGGCACGCAGCATGCCAGGCTGTCCGTCGAGGGCGAACCTCCTGGAAGCCGCCTTGCTGCTCGACTCTGGTCAGGCTCAAGCCGCGATCGCCGCTGCCAACTCGGCTGCGAGTTCGGGTGAATTGCTCGGCGCACTAGAGGTCCGTTGGAGGGCTCATGAGGCAGATCGAAGGTTGGACCTAGCAACGAGAGATCTGAGCCAGCTCATGCAGTTTGAACCAAGCACTGTATTGAGGAATGAGCGCGGGAGACTCTTGTGGGAGAGGGGAGATAGGAAAGGCGCCATCCGAGATTGGTACGAGTCGGTCCGTCTTGAGGTAGGGAGCGAAGACGCTTACATTTGGCTGATCATGGGTCTTGCAGAGATCGGTAGCCTCAGAGAGGCAGAAGCACTCGCCGATCAGCTTGTGCAGAATGCGCCGGGATCGCGCCAAGCACTTCATGCAAGAGCGTTTCTCCATCTAAACGGCGAGAGGTTTAGTCGCGCTTCGCAGGACTTCAAGAGTTCTTGGTTGCTGGACAAGAAGGACGTGCCCTCTACTGTGAATCTCGCGTATTCATTGGCGCGGTGTGGGAAGCACGAGCAGGCCGAGAGCCTGGTTGCAGCCCTCTGGGGATTCAAGGACCAAGAGGGGGTGGTTGTGGTTAGGGCCAGGGCTAAGAGTCTGTGGATTCCTGGGCGACGGGCTCTCATCTTTTTGGCGAGGTCTCTTGAGTTGTCGGATTACATTGTCCCTGTTGATCCCGAGTGGTAGTTTGCGAGCATGGATCATTCACACTCGTTCCGTGGTCGCTGTGGCGCCTCGAAGTCGAAGAGTGGTGGTCATTCGCGCGACGAGATACCACTGCTCGAGAAGAAGAGAGCCGACGGCACGGGGTGTCGTCGGCTTCTCCGCTAGGCAAGCTCCCCGAGCCCGATTACACCACAGGTTCTGCTGAGGAGGCGTTTTTCTAGAGCTATTCCTAGACAAGGAGTGAGTGCCGTGCGATCGATTACTCGATTCTCTATCGACGGGGAGGTGAACAGCCAGCTAAGGAACCTCCTAGCAGGGATCCTCACTACATCTGGCTACGTCCTCAACCCGAATGTGACCGCGACTTACGAGCCGGGTCGCGGACCTCGGCGAGCCCTCGGAGTATCGTCCGTGACTGAGGCAACACGATGGGGATTTCTGATTGACGCCAGGCAAGTGGCCCGAGAACTGGCCAAACTTGAGGGGGTCGACCGGTCCGCCAATCGGGTTTGGAGTCCCGCCCCGGACGCGGCCTGGCGCGACAGCAGTCTCTGTGCCGCGCTCGTGCCGTAGAACTGGCTACGAACTCGGAATCAGAAGGACTGCTGGGAGTGGTCGTGGTGGCTCGCGGAGCTAGGGTTAGGCGAATTCTCAGCTTCTCAGTGATTTCTGACTGCGGTCGGAACGGTTCGAGTCCCACCCTCGGAGCTTTGTCCGAAAGCAGACCGCAAGGTCTGTTTTTTGGCGCCATTTAGGGCTAAAGCCGACTTTCGAGCGGCCCTGCGAGTGCGAGGAATCCGCACGGTCTGCGATTTCGTGCCGCCCTCGTGCCATTCGTCTTCACGTTGTGAGAGACGTTCCACTGACGAGAACAACTCCTCGGAAGCCACGTGGACGTATCTCTCCGTCGTCTTGACGTCTGAGTGGCCTAGCAGTTTCTGCGCGACGCGAATCGACGCGCCTCCTGATACAAGCTGTGACGCAAACGAATGCCGCAGTGCGTGCCAACCTCGAAAGTCCAACCCAGCGGCTTCGTAGGCGCGATTCAGGGTCAAGCGAGCCGTCTCGGAGTTCAGGGGCCGGCGACCACCGTCACGGCCGAATACATAGCCCTCTCGTCGCTCTGGCCAGGCGTTCAGCGCGTGGCACAGCTCCCGACCGAGGGGAATCATGCGGGGCTCATTGCTCTTGGGCGTCGATTGGACGTTCTTGACTATCGATCGACGGACGACCACCGTCCTCGCCTTTAGGTCAAGATCGGCCCAACGCAGTCCAAGCAGCTCCCCAAAGCGGACTCCCGTTCGCAACGCGAACAAGACCATGGTCCGCCAGAACGGATCTTCCATGGTCTCTAGTAGCTTCTCGCCCTCCTCTTGTCTCAAGTAGGGGGCTTCTACGCGTCGAACAGGGAGAGGCTTCAGCTTGGGAACGGAATTCAGTACGTCCCAATCCTTGGCTACGCGAAGACAGCGACCAAGGATCGCCAGGTGATTATTGATCGTCTTGTTCGACAGGCCTTCCTGTTGCTTCCGGCGTTGATATCGGTCGAACTCTCGGACTGAGATATCGTCGAGCCGCCTCTTGCCGAACGCTTGCAGTAGATGGCGATTGAAGGTCCCTCGCTTCGTCCGCTGCTCGGACTGCTTGTTGCGCGGGACGACGTAGTCCCGGTACCAGATCGGATAGAAATCGTCGAGGGTAGGGCAGACGTAGCCTTGAGCCGACTCGCCGCGGGAGAGTCGTTGCCGGACGAGGAGCTCATAGGCTCTCGCTCCTGCCCGGCTGTTGTCCGGGCTCTTGAGCCGAATTCTCCGACCCTCGTGGCTCACGTCGATAAACCAATAGCCGTCTCGTTTTCGCGTGCTCATATTCTTGTGGCGCTATCGCGTCGACGCGGGTCGAAGCGAGGAACGCGGTTAGATCGTCGGTATGAAATCTCAAGCTACGCAAGACCCTGTGGAACGGGATCTTGCGTTGCTCCACCAGCCTGTAGACTCCCTTCACCGAGACTCGCAGAATTGCCGCCGCCTCAGGCGGGGTAAGGAGTCGGGAAGCCGGCGCGGCTGATTCGCTTGGGGTTGGGCGTTGTGGAGGCATGAGCTTGAACGCCCTCTCCTCCCGGAAAGTAGCGTGGTTTAGAACAACCAGTCAAGCTGGACTTATCCACTGGTTGGGTTGTTTAGAAGCTGCTCCTGCTCAACGCAGGGGCCTCCCTCGTCGAGGCTCCCGCGCGTCGGCCCAAGGCGGACGAGGACGCAATGAGCAAGCGTGGTGGGCCCAGGAGACGGGTAGAACCCGCACCCCTAGCCAGCCCTGCTGACTAGGAGCGCAGTCGCCTCAGGGTCTTGATTCGCTTCTCGCGGACCAGGTAGGCCTGGCCGACGGCCACAGCGTCGAAGAGGTTGCTCCAGTGCGTAGAGGCGTAGTCCCAGCGCTGCTTGAGGTAGATCGAGAGGCGGGGGTGGTATCGGCAGATCTCTTGCGCGAGCTCGAACTTCGTCGCGTTCCCGTTGCCGAGCAAGATCCACCGGATCGTTCGCGCCGAGAGCACAACGACAGGGGTCCCATGCGAGGCAGCGAGCCGTTTGATCATTGCGTCGACTCGCGTAGATCGTGCTGAGCGGGTGTGGCTGTAGAAGAACGTCTTCTCCAGGACGATCATGCTCGGTCGATACGCTTGGACGAGGCGCTCAAGCTCCTTGGAGATCAAGCGAAGGAGCTTGTTCGTGTCAGCCTGGTAGCGGTAGTCCCGGGCGTTCTCGTAGATCAGGTCTTGCCCGTCGAAGATCGCGGTGCCGACTCGTCGAGTCCCGGGGTCGATCGCAAGGACTCTGTCAGGGCACTTGGAAAGTTCGGGTGTCTTACTCTTGTCCTTCTTGGGCATACTTGTTGAATAAATAGTCAAAGAGAGCAGCTCGGCTCTTTCGAATGCTCTCTGCCGGAATGGCGAGAGCTTCACGAAGAGCCCGCGCAGCGTTGTCGGTGCTCTGCTCTACGAGGTCTTCGTAGTGAGCCAGTCGGCCCATGTCCTCTAGGCGATCAGCGATCCGCTTGGCGAGAGCGCCGGCCACGGGGTCCGGGGAAGGGGCCTCGCCTGCTTCGGGACGATCTACCTGTGGTGCTTCCCACTGTGCGAGGTGAAGCTGAAGAGCGTTCCCTTGCCGGTGGGTTTGCAGGTAGCCCTTGGCGCGCAGGCGGCCGACTTGAGAGAGGACCGTTTCCTCCTTCGCGTCGGCGGCTGCGGCGAGTTGCTCTACCGTGAGGCTCACGCGGCCCGTCCTAGGCTCGGCGAGGGCTCGAAGCAGGAGGTAGAGCCAGATCGCGGAGGACATTTGACGCGAGTGCTGGGCGAGGTTGCTAAAGAAGGTTGCCGGGAAGGCGGCTGCGTTGAGCTCAAGGCCAGAGTGTTCCATAGGGTTGTGTTAGTGGTTAGTGAGGTCATGGTAGTTCGATTCTTCTGCGCTGCGAATCGGGGCAATGTGCTCCGCGGAGGCCAGCTGAGACCGCCACGGGTCTTGCTTGGCGAGCATGCGGACGATTCCTACGAAGAGGGCTCCGCGGGTCCGTCGAACCTCGGCTTCGGGGTAAGCCAGGGCGGCCTTGAGGGCCTGATCCAGCAAGCCTCTGGGGTATCGTCGCTCGAAGGCGCGATAGCAAGCCGAGTTCCCTTCGTCGTTCAGGACACGACCGGCACAAGTGGCCCAAGAGATTCTCTCGTGGCTCGTGCCCTGGTGGGTGTTGTTGCATTCCATGTCGGCGAGGCAACGTTACGTTAACGTTTATATGCAATTGCAGAAACGTTCCGTTACGTTGCGTTACGTTACGTTGTGGGCGGATTAGCGCCGTTCGGCCGAGTTATCCACAGGACGGGGAGGTCGCCTCTGAGCCAGCGCCTCCGCGAGGTGCTCCGCAGCCAGCAAGTCTAGGGGTCTCAGGAGGTCAGAGACTTGCCGTCCGAGCGCACGGGCGAGGCGAATCAGGACTCCCGTCGTTGGCAAACAGGCACCCCTCTCGAATCTCGATATCGGGCGGTAGTTGGCCAATCCGACCAGCTCGGCAAGCTCTTGTTGAGTCATACCCAAGTCACGCCGAGCAGCTCGGAGCCGGTATCCGGTCTCGAGCATGCGGCTCTTCCACTCGTGAGCGGGGATCTCGATTGTCTTGGCGTGATCGTCCATGTGGTTTGGCCTGACCGTTCTCGATCGAGGCGTTCATGCGTCGGCTTTGCGACTTGATTTCAGAGTATGCCGCTCGGCCTAGAGGAAGAAGAGGGGCAGTGTGCCGCTCGGGATACCTTGGTTCTTCCTTCAGGGGCGGGGTCCCGCAACGCAAAACGACCCTCTGGTCGAGAGTCTTGGTGGGTGCCCCTGAGTTACTGCTGGCGCAAGGAGACCTTGCAGCAGCACGAGCAATCGTAGTTGGCGATCGGAACCAGAAGGTCTTCCAGGCTTCGGTCTAGAGCCTTGGCCAATGCGGCCAAGACGACGAACGACGGCTGAGACTTCCCGAGCTCAAGGCGGGCTACGGGCCGTCGGTCGGAGAACCCCATTCGCTGGGCGGTCTGACGCTGGCTGAAGCCTGCGGCTCTACGGAATTGCCTTACTCGCTTTCCAAGGATCGTCGTCGCGATTCGCCACTCAGGGCAGCCCGTGATTCGACATGTGTGTTTTCCCCTCCCAGGCATACAAGACTAACTCTAGCGGACTTTACACTTTGTTCGTAGGCCTTCGAAGGGCCCCCTGTGGACAGCGTGCGAAGCGACCGCGCGGATAGCGAGCGGCGATCGTCGAGGCAGGAGGTCGTGGCCTGGCGTTGCGACTTGAGGCGACAACTATCCTGGCGCTCATTGCGCCGATCAGCCGCCAGTGCCGCCGACGAAGAATGTGAGGCCTTTTCAGGACGGGTTGTAGCTAAAAACGGGCTATGGCGCTACTTGGCCGTCCTTATGGCCTGACGTGGTGACATAGACGTGAACTGAGTAATAGAACTTGAATTTATTTGAGCCGCTCACCCCGTCGCCCTCCTCAACCAGGACATTAAAGTCGTACTGAATCTCGTCCGGAAGAGGGTTGAGAACAGAATACAGCTCAACTTTGAGCTTCTTGCGCGTGGGGCTGATCGCGTGCAATGCCAGCTGGGTAGTGTAATTCACCAGCCCCGACGAATGCTCGAACCTGCCGCCTCCCGGTCCGAACTCAAATTGGTCCGCGAGGGTGCCTAGCGAACGAGCCTTCCCGCCAAACGCCCTTGTTGCAAAGACCCTCGAACACCGCAGAATCTCTCCAGCTTGGAGCTTGCTCTCATTGTCTTCGATAGTGACAATTCTGACGGTTGAGCCGGCAGCCATATCTATTCGAGAAATCACAGAACCTCCAGTTCGTTGGTGCAGGTTTTGTAGCAGTGCTGGCTGGCTTTCGCAACCGGTGAAGATCTACACATGAGACGGTGCAATCACCGAGGTGCGTCCTGCCCAGACAGTCCGGTGCAATGCGCAGGGCTTTTCGGCAGCGTTTAAGAAGCATGGACTACGAGCATGTAGGTCAGGCAGCGCTCGAAACTGCTTGGTGTAGGAGGACATTGGCCTGAGCAGGCGTTAGGTGGCCGGTGCGCTGAACCAGCCACGTCTCGTTGTAGAGCCTTGCCTAGGTTCGTAGCCCTTGGCGAAGTTGTTGAACGCCGCGAAGTCGACTGCTTGCAGGAAGACAAAGAGCCAATCTCGCCTTGCGGCAGGATTGGCTCTTGTTCGTTTACAGGGCTTGTTTGACGCGATCCTCGAGGCCCCGCAGCTTCTCCTGGAGGTCTCGGACGCTGAACTCTAGGAGTTCGGAATAGCCCGAGACCTTTGCCCTCACTTTGCGGAAGACTTCAAGGCGGCGTGCCAGCGTGGTGGCCCGGGTTCCCGAGTCCGCGAGAGCGGAGTCTAGGCCCTCTTGGGCTCGATCGATCTCAGCTTCTAGATCCTCTCGAACGATCCGAAGCATGGTGGCCCTTGTCTGTCGGCTGTCGACAATTCCGAGGGTGCCTAGGGAAGAGTCTGGGCTGAGCGAGTCCACGAACTTGGCCAGCGACTCAGCGCGGACCTCGTGGTCGCGGCCGACGAAGAACAGGCCGGGCCGGACGGGAATCGGGTGAGCCACGTCGAGGGCTCGTCGGATCAGGGTCCTGACTTGACCTGCGGTCAAGGTCGAACTGAAGCGCGCGAACAGGTCGCGGATCTGGTCCGCGTGGGCGCCGCTGCTGAACTCTAGGCTCTTGCTCGTCTTGTTGAGCGTGACCGTTTGGACCTGCTCGTAGTCGACTTCCAAGGCCTGAGCGTCAACCTCCTCGGCGACCAGGGCCAGCACAACTTTCTCGCTGTCCTCGGTGATTCGGCGGACTAGATTCCCTGACTCCAGGCGTTGGAGGGCCTTGCTGAGCGCACCGCGCGCTTGGACTCGTGGAACCAGCGAGACCGGGAGTCCGGCCGAGAAGAGCTTCTGCTCGATCTCGGGTAGTGAGAGTTCGAGGGAGGCGGGCAACGACCACCAGACGAGCACGCCGAGCGTGGGAAGTCCCTGCTGGGCATGGCGAAACGGCTGGGCCGCACGCCCAATGGGTAGGGCTTGAGTGTTCATGAGATCTCCAGGTTGAAGTGAGAGGCCGCAGGAGCGGCCACCAGCCAAGGGGCTGAAGAGGACGCCTACGAGGTCCGTGGAGGGGAACGTAGGCGTCGAGTTCAGACCTTCGTCTGAGGGAAGCAGCCAGGGCTGGCTGCTAGGCGCTCTTCGGTTGAGCCCTTGCTGGCATGGACTCGTCTAGGAGTCTCTGGATCCGGCGCTTGGCCTCGCGAGCGCGCGGAATCACGAGGAGCGTGGTCGACCCGTCGCCGGAGCGGTCCTCGTTGGTCTCGCTACTGAACGGGATCTCGAGGTGTGCCATATGGACCTTGAGGCGCTCGAAAGCGCGCAGCCGACTCTCAGTCCTGGCGGTGGTGCTGCCCATGGCTCGACCGAGGTAGTCGAGCACCGTGGCCCGACCGATTCGGCTGCCGTTCAAAGTGAACAGGTGCAGTAGGTCGTAGATCGTCAGCAGGGTTCTGCGGCCTACTCCGGGAGTAGGCACCCCGGCGTCGTGGGGTCTCGGTTGGGTGGTCGAAGTGATTTCATGCGGTCCTCCTCCTCCGCATGCGTGATCCGCACGAGGGGGAAGGGGACCGCCAATCGGCCGAGAGGAGTGCCCATGCCAACCGGAGGGTCAACATGGGCACCTTGATCGGCCGCTCGATCCGCGGACTCGCGAGATCGAGACTCGATCTGAGGGTTAGTTGCGGCCGAACAGCTCCTGAAGAGCTGCCTGGTCGTCAGTGAGGTCACGCAGTCGCAGAACCTCGTTCGAGAAGCGCTGAAGGGTCGCGTCGTCGAGACTTCCTGTGGGGTCGATCAGGACGGAGAAGATCCGAAGCTGAGTGGCCTTCTTGATCTGCTTGAGATCGTGAAGAAGGTCGTCCCCAACCTGGGCACAGCCGTCTGTCAGGAAGACGACGTCCGCCCTTTGGTGCCGGGAAAGCTGGATCATGGCGATCGCTTCTCGGAGGGGCCGTTCGAAATCGGTGCCGCCGTGGAAGGCGAAACCGAGAGCGTTGACCACCGACTGTCGGTCGCCGATCCCGCGCTTGAATCGAAACACTTCGCATTCGGAGGCGGAGCCGAAGTGGACTAGCGCGAAGTCCCGCCGCTCTCTACGGGCTACCGTCAGGAGCGCCAGGGCAACCGCCTTGGCCCACGCCTCACGCCCGTCCTGGTCCATGGACCCAGACGAATCGAGACAAACAACAACCGGTCCCTGTCCAAGTGTCTCTCGGCCGGTGAGTCGGTATTGAAGCAGCTTTCTCTCAACGTATCGGGCGAAGAAGAGGGGACGCAGCCTCGGGTTTCTGAGCGAGATCAACTCGCAGGGAAGGACTCGGGCCAGGTCGCAGCCCAGCTCGACGTCAGCGAGCTCGTCGCAGCCGCGGCGAACTCGAACAGCGTGCTGGCGGAGGGCCAGAGACTTGAAGCGGCCCGCGAGGAGGGCCAGCCGCCTCATGAGGGGGGACGCTCCAACCTGCTTTGCGAGCCGCTGGGCCTCGAGGAGGTCCAGGCGACTCTCACTTCCAGGGTCGGTGTCCCATGCTTGGACGAAGGCCTGTTGCTCCAGAACTGCTGCATGAGCCAGGCGCAGGGATCCCCTGAGCTTGGCTGCCAGCGCGTCTTGGGGAGCCACGGGAGGCTTGGATTCGGAGTGCTTCCTCCAGTCTCGCCATGCCTCCAGGAGTGGTTCAGCAAGGGCCTTCACGGCCTCTGCCGACTCAAATGGGCGCAATCGAGTGGTCACGCGCAGCTCCCGATACTCCTGGCTGGCCATGAGCTCCCGTAGCAGGTTCTCTCGCTCTGCCTGGTTCTCAGTCTGGGGCGGCTCCAGGGCAGGTTTCGCCTTGAAGAGCGCGCAGAACAGGTCAGGGAGAAGCGAGCCGGCACCCGTGACGTCCTGTTCGCAGGAATCCTGCAGGACGGCGAGGTCGGGATCCGCCTCGGTCATGTGCTGCCACAGCCAGCGATCTGCTTCGGTGTGGGCAATCAGGTAGCCGTTGACGTGAGTCATTTAGCACTCGACGCCCAGGCACTCGCGCAAGACTTCTCGTCGCATGGCCTGCACCTGTTTCAGGGCGCGGTCAACGCGAGGAGGGACCCCGTCGCTGTTAGCGGCCTGATCACGGAGCGCGGACAGAGAGTCGACGAGGCCCTTTAGCTTCGTCATTGCTTCCGCCCGCTCGCTCTCGGTGCTGCCAGTCGGCTGGACGGCCAGGTCGCGCTGCTCTGCCGCAAGGTCGCGGAGTCGCAGTGCCTTGGCGGCCAGAGGAGAGGCACGGCGCAAGACGCTCGTCGTGACGAGACGCTGCTCACTCGGCTCGCTCCAGAGGGCATGTGCCAGGACCTCAACGTCGCAGGGGAGCGCCGTCGAGTGGCCGTTGAGCCACGCCTCAGCCTTGACCAGCTTGGTGGTAGCAAGGAAACGACGGTCCGAAACAGAGAGTCCCTGACGCCGAAGGTCGGCGCGGATCCCCAGCATGAGCTGGAGAACCTCGCCAGGAAGACCCACTGCAGCAGCGGAGCCTTGTGCGAGTTGCATGTCGGCGAGGGTTAAGGTCACTGGAGTTGGAGTGGGGGCTCCCGCCAACGGCGGAGGACCCACACTGGCCTTGGCCTCGAGCAGGTGAGTCACGTTCGACTCTTCGGCGAGGTAGTCGACTCGAACACGGAGCAGAAGTCGGTCGTAGAGCGGGCCGAGCTCTTCGGCTTGGCCCAGCTCGTTCGAGGCCGCAAAGACGGTCTGCAGAGGCGAGTCGCAGAGCTTTCCTGCGTCGCGGAACTGTCTCTCGTTGAGCAGGCGAAGCAAGGAGTTCAGGATCGCCGAGCCTGCCTTGAATATCTCGTCGAGGAAAGCCAGGTCAGCCTTGGGCAACATGCCCTGGGTCACCCGCTGGTAGATCCCTCGCTCAAGGGCGGGGATCGAGAGCGGTCCCAGGACTTCTTCGGGCGTCGTGAACCGAGTCAGGAGAACGCTGAAGCAATCGGCGTCTTCTACACGGTTCATGAGGGTCGAGATCAAGCGTGACTTGTCGGCCCCCGGAGGGCCGAGCACGAAGACGTGCTCCTGGGACAAGAGTCCGAGCAGGAGAACTCGGACGAGGCTCTCCCGCTCGAGCGAGAGCTGATTGAGCTCCTGCTCAAGGGCAAGAAATTTGGCGCGGACGGACATGACTGTCCTCCTTCTGGAGAATTCGGCGGTGATAGGTGAGGCCTTGGAGGCCGAGGGAAACGCTGATTCAGCCTAGCAATGAGGGGTTTTAGCTCGAACGGGGGCAACGTGCTGCGCAGAGAACGTGCCGCAGGGAGTGCCATGCCCCCGTTCCTGCCAGCAAGGCTACTGTCCTATGGTGACGCTACACCCAACCCTGAACAGGAGTCACAATGCAGATACTGGAAGAGCTACGGAGTCTTGGACTTGTCCGAGACCTGCGCTTCACGAACCGTCAGACCGGAGAGGTCGAATCCAAGTCCCTCGTTCTCTTCGACGGGCTCATGCTTGCCGCACGCAAGTCTGGCCTGAAGGGAATCACCACGACTTTGGTCGTTCCGCCCACCAAGGAGAACAACTGGACGACCGTCGTCCACGCAGCGGTAACGACCGAGGCTGGGACCTACACCGGAATCGGAGACGCGAACCCAGCGAACGTCACCGGCAAGATCGCTCCCCACGCTCCGCGCATGGCGGAGACGAGGGCCGTAGCCCGAGCTCTGCGCCTTGCCCTGGGCCTGCGCGGAGTGATTTGCCAGGAAGAGTTCGGCGAACTGCCCCA
>TARA_R110002072_G_scaffold205303_1_pt1 | contig 16872 bp, 11 predicted proteins | sample TARA_R110002072 | Tara Oceans TARA_R110002072 (sample SAMEA4397118) | marine metagenome | biome: Polar Biome; feature: [SRF] surface water layer (ENVO:00010504); material: water (ENVO:00002006), including particulate matter (ENVO:01000060) such as... | depth 5 m | reverse complement strand
CCCGCCGTGACAAACCGCCACAGGAGACTGGCCTAGTTCACTCCGCACAACGCGTTCACCCCCGCCTGGGGAGTCTGAGGGCCGGTTCGTCCTGGACGGGGGAGCCCACCTGGCCTCCTGGGCGAGGAGTGCGCATTCGTGCGGAGCGAACTAGGCCAGTCCCTAGTGGGCCTCGAGCCAGTTCTTGCCGTGGCCGAAGTCGACGACCAAGGGCACGTCCAGCACCACCGCGTTCTCCATGCAGTCGCGCACCAACGCAGTCGTCGCTTCGAGCTCGGCCAGCGGGACCTCGAGCAGCAGTTCGTCATGCACTTGGAGCAGGATCTCGCCGTGCAAGGGCGAAGCGGTCAGTTGCGACTCGAGCGCGATCATCGCGCGCTTGATGACGTCGGCCGCCGAGCCCTGGACGGGCGTGTTGACCGCCGCGTTCTCGGCGAACGAGCGTTGGCGCGAGTTGGACGCGTTCAGGTCCGGGATCTGGCGGCGTCGACCCAGCAGGGTTTCGACGTAGCCCGTGCGGCGCGCTTCCTCGAGCGTGCTGTCGATCCAGGCGCGCACGGAGGGGAAGGCGGCGAAGTAGCGTTCGATGAAGCCCTTGGCCTCGGGCACCGTCATGTTCGTGTCGCGCGCGAGTCGCTGCGGACCCATGCCGTACAGCAGGCCGAAGTTGATCGCCTTGGCCTGGCTGCGCATCGCGCGATCGACCTGGTCCTGTTCGACGCCGAACAACGTGGACGCGGTCGAGGCGTGGATGTCCTTGCCTTCGCTGAACGCGGTCGTCAGACCGGGGTCCTTGGACAGGTGCGCCATGACGCGCAGTTCGACCTGGCTGTAGTCCGCGGCCAGCAGGACCCACTCGCCGTGCTCGTCCGCGGGGCGCGGGATGAACGCCTCGCGCAATCGTCGTCCGCGCGGCGTGCGCACCGGGATGTTCTGCAGGTTCGGGTCGCTCGAGGCCAGGCGACCGGTGGCGGCCGTGACCTGGCTGAACGAACAGTGCACGCGGCCCGTGCGCTTGTTGACGAACTGCGGCAGTGCGTCGACGTACGTGTTCTTGAGCTTGTTGACCTCGCGGTACTCGAGCAGGCGCTTGACGATCGGGACGTCCTCGTAGTTCGTCGTCAGCGTCGCGTGGTCCGTCGCCCAACCCGTCTTCGTCTTCTTGGGCTTCTTGACGCCGGCCTCGTCCTGGATGCACAGCTTCTCGAACAGGACGGCGCCGAGCGTCTTGGTGCTGTTCACGTTCAGGTCGGGTTCTCCGGCCAGCTCGCGCACGTCGGCCAGCGCGGACTCGATCTCGGCCTCCAGCTCGACGCCCAGCTCCTCGAGCGCCGCGACATCCAGCGTGATGCCGCGCTTCTCCATCGCCATCAGCGCGTGGATCAGCGGCATCTCCAGGTCGTAGAAGAGCGTCGCGTTGCCGGTCTCCTCGATCTCCTTCTCGAGGACCTCGAACAGGCGCCACGTGACGTCCGCGTCCTCGCAGGCGTATTCGGCGACCTGCTCGACCATGACCTCGGCCATCGTCACCTGCTTCTTGCCGGTACCGATGATCTCGGACGTGGGGATCTTGTGCAGGTCGAAGTAGGTCAACGCCAGCTCGTCCAGGCCGTGGCGGCGCGTCGCGCCGTGCACCGTGTAGCTCGCGACCATCGTGTCGAAGTCGGCCAGTGGCATCTCGACGCCGTTCGCGCCGAGCACCAGTCCGTCGTACTTGAAGTTCTGGGCGACGCGGCGCAGGTCACCGTCCGTCAGCAGCGGACGCAGCTTCTCGAGCAGCGCTTTGGAGCCGCCCTTCAGGACCTGCGGCGAGGCGTTGAACGGCACGTAGAACGCGCGGCCGGCCTTGGCGCTGAACGACAGGCCGACGATGTCGACCTCGAGCGCGCGCAGGCCCGTGGTCTCGCTGTCGAACGCGAACGTGCCGGCCTCGCGCAGTTCGGCGATCATCGCGTCGAGCTCGGCCTCGTTCGTGATCGTGACGTAGTCGCGCACCAGTGCAGGGCGCGGTGCATCCGCGGTGACGCGCTTGACCAGGCTCTGGAAGTCGAGCCGGCGGAACAGGTCGGCCAGGCGCGCGACGTCGGGCTCCGGTGCGCCGATCTGGTCCGCGCCGTCCAGCGGCACGGCGACGTCGATGGTCACCAGTTCGTAGGACAGCTTGAGCATCTCGAGGTCGCGCTCGATGTGTTCCTTGGCCTTGCCCTTGACCTCGTCCAGGCGCTCGATCAATCCGGCCACGGAGCCGAAGTCCTCGATCAGCTTCTTCGCGCCCTTCTCGCCGATGCCCTTCACGCCGGGGATGTTGTCCGACGCGTCGCCCATGAGCGCCAGTACGTCGCAGACGTGCGCGGGGTCGGTGCCGAACTTCTCGCGCACTTCGTCGAGGCCCTCGATGACCAGGTCGATCTTGGGCTTGAAGACGTTGTAGAGCTTGACCGTGTCGGACACGAGCTGCATGTAGTCCTTGTCGCCCGTGACCAGCATGACCTCGTCGCCCGCGGCTTCGGCCTGTTTGGCCAGCGTGCCCAGCACGTCGTCCGCCTCGTAGCCCGAGACCTCGAACAGCGGGATGCCGTGCGCGCGCACGACCTCGCGGATGTCCTCGAGCTGGGCGATCATCTCTTCGGGCGCCTTCTCGCGCGTCGCCTTGTAGTCGGCGTACTGCTTGTGGCGGAAGGTCGGTCCTTTCGCGTCCAGCGCGACGGCGATGCGGTCGGGCTTCTCTTGCTCGAGGATGCGCCGCAGCGTCATCGTGAAACCGTAGATCGCACCCGTCGGCCGACCCTCGGGGGTGGAGAGTCCGGACCGGGCCAGTGCGAAGTGGGAGCGGTAGGCCAGAGCCGTACCGTCCAGGAGAAAGAGACGCGCCATGGCAGGAGGGTAGCGACCGGGGCGCCGTCCCGGACGGGGGACTCCCAAGGAGTGTGCGAACCGGATGGTTCAGGCCTCGCGCGAAACGGTCGATGATCTGGACGAGCCGATTTCTCACGCCATATCCCCCTGGCGAGCCCCCCGATGCGCATCCCCCCGACCTTCCTTCCCGCCTGCATGACGGCGTGCTTCGCGTCGCTCCTGGCACCCTTCGCAGGGGCCCAGGACTTCCAGGTCGATGGTCCCTGCGCCGAACCGGCGAGTCTGCCCGCGATGGGCCTGGCCCCTGGTGACGCGGGGCCGACCGTGCTCCTGACCAACATCGCCGGCCATCCCCTGGCCGAGGTCCCCGGACTTGCCGGTGTTCAGTTCGATCCCCACCCGACCAGCACGACGCGTTTCGACCGTCCGTACGGCAGCCTGAACGGGCATTGGGTGCTGGCCGCGCACACCGATCTCGACGCGAGCGTGGACGAGGTCGTGATCGTCGACGGCATGTACCGGTTGAAGGAAGGAGACCCCGCCCCCTGGGCTCCCTCCAAGATCATGGGTGGGATGTTCCGGGGGTACGCGATCGACATCGACGGTCGTTGGCTCGCCGTGAACCAGACCGATGGGCCGAGCGAGTTCGATCAGTACCTGATCCGCTTCGACGGGTCGGTCGTGACCCCGCTGCTGCAGGAGGGCGCGACGCACCCCGCGATTCCAGGACTGACCGTGGGCGATCAGTTCTCGGACCCGGTGCTCGCATCCAACGGGGCTTACGGGCTTCTGTTGCAAGAGCTCGGCGGCGCGACGGCGACGACGGATGAAGCCGTGATCCTGGGATCCCAGATCCTGCTACGAACCGGCTCGATCCCCGCGGGGCAAGCGAACGGCGAGACCCGCGAGCTGCGGGACATCAACGTGGGCGACCTCGGCATCAACTTCGCTGGATGGCGCCACGTGGTGTCCGGGGACCTCGTCGGCAATTCGTCGACGGACGAGATCGTCCTGGTCGATGGTCAAGTCGTCTCTCAAGAGGGCTACCCCGTCCCCAACTCGAGCCTGACCGAGGACATCGACCGGTTCTGGTGGGTCGGGGTCGATCCCGGTGGGTCCTGGTACATCCGCGGTCAGAACGATGGGGGGGACGACTGGGTGGTCCGCAACGGCACGGTCGTCGGAGTCGCAGGTGGACAGGTTCCGGGAACCGCCGCCGAGAACTGGGCCGAGATCGGCAGTGCCTCCGGCTTCTTCCTGTCGGTCGGGAACTCCCAAGGCGATTGGGTCCTGGGTGGCATCACCGACAACCCGGACACCTCGCGAAACGCGGTCCTGATCCTCAACGGGGCGGTGGTCGTCTGTCGCGAAGGGGATCCGTTGGACCTCGACGGCAACGGGATCTTCGACGACGACACGTTCCTCGACACGTTCGGGGACAACGACGCCTTCCTCACGGACGAGCTGAAACTGCATACCGTCGTGACCGTCAAGAACGGCAACGGAGCGCGGCTCGGGCAGGCGTTCCTCAGCATGGACCTCTCGAACGGAGCGCTCGGCTCCTCGATCTGCATCGCATCGCCCAACTCGACGGGCTCCCCGGCCTTCATGCAGATCACCGGCAGCCGATCGGTCGCGTGGAACGACTTCCGCTTGCGCGGCCACAACCTGCCGCCGGGTCAGTTCGGGTTCTTCTTCGTAGGCGACACCATCGTCAACGTGCCGGGCGCTGGGAACAGCAACGGCGTGCTCTGCGTGGGCGGGACGGTCAGCCGGTTGTTGTTGGGTGGGGGCATCGTCTTCATCGGCGCATCCGGCGTCGCGGCGTACAACCTGGACCTGCCGTCCGTGCCATTGCCCTTGCCGGCGATCGCGCCCGGTCAGACGCGTTACTTCCAGTGCTGGTATCGCGACAACGACCCGGGGCCGACCTCGAACTTCACGGACGGCTACTCCGTGACGTTCCTGAACTGACTTGCCTGCGCCTCAATCCAGGATCGGCTCGGCGTGCTCACGCGCGTGGGCCGTGTAGGCCTTGGCGAGTCGCTGCGTCATGGGTCCGACCTCGCCCGCACCGATCGTGCGTCCATCCACCGTCGTGACGCCGGCGAGCTCGCCCATGGTCCCCGTGCAGAAGACCTCGTCGGCACGGTAGAGCTCGGTCAGGGACCAGTCCCGCACTGCGCAGGCGATCCCCAGGTCGCCGCACAGAGCCAGGATCGTCTCGCGCGTGATGCCTTCGGGGCACGCGACCAAGCGGCTGGTCACGAGCGCTCCGTTCCAGACGCCGAACACGTGCGTCGCGTTGGTCTCGGCGATGAAGCCGCGCGTGTCGAGCATCAGGGCGTCATCGGCCTGGGCCGCGTTGGCCTCGATCTTGGCCAGGATCGACGGGATCAGGTTCGCGTGGTGGATCTTGGGATCCAAGCAGTCGGGCGGAGGGCGCCGCACCGAACTGGTCATCAACGTCAGACCCGAGCGGTCGTAGACGGGTGGCTTGTGTTCGGCCAGCACGATCAGGGTCGGTCCCGCCTGGTTCAACCGCGGGTCCATTCCGGAAGTCACTTTCAATCCGCGAGTGAGTGTCAAACGGATGTGGACGCCGTCGCGCATGCTGTTGGCCTCCAACGTCCGGCGCATCTCGTCGATGATCTCGGCGTGGCTGGGGATCGACGTGAACGCGAGAGCCAGCGCGGAACTGCGCAAGCGATCCAGGTGCGCCGTCAGGCCGAAGATGCGGCCTTCGTAGACGCGCAGTCCTTCCCAGACCGCGTCGCCGCCCTGGACGGAGGAGTCGAAGGGGCTGACGCCGGCCTCGTCGCGATGGACCAGGCGCCCGCCGATGTTCACGATCAGGTCGCGGTTGCGTTCGTCGAAGCGTTGCAGCATGGGATGCGGTCTAGGCCGTGAGCCGGTGGGCGTGGAGTTGGTGGTAGAGCTCCTGCGCGGCCGATAGCACGGCGGTCAGGTGCGCGGGAAGTGGCTCCGTCTTCGGACGATACGGCGCGAACCCCGTGCTGCGTTCGACCGCGTCGTACCAATGCGGGGCCCAGACGCCGTCGGTGTCGCGCGGTCCCGCCGGCCAGGCGAGCATGGCCTCGTCGAACTCGATGCCCAGCGCAGAGCACAGGGCGCCCAGGATTCCGCGTGGGTCCTGCAACACGTCCCGGCTGTCGATGACCGGCGGGGTGAATCCGGTCTCCCGACGCAGTCGCTCGAACAGGGCAACCTGTTGCGGGAAGCCGGTGTCCTCGAGCGTGGGGTTCGGGAAGACACGATCCAGCGACGGCAACATCTCGCGCGGGTCTCGGATCAGGAACGCGTGGCGCAACTCGGCCAGCCAGTCCTGACCGACATCGGGCAGGAGATGGTGCGCCATGTGTTTCTGATAGTGGATACGCACGCCGGCGGGCAGCGCAGCGGTCATGGCTCGCGCGACCTCGCTCCAGTCCTGGGGTTGGCTGGCCAGGATCTCCTCGAAGCCCGGGTGGGGGCGCCGCGTGACCTTCAGGTAGTGCGCGTAGAGCGGCTCATCCACGACCTGCGTGTCCCTGCGATTCTCGAAGGCGCGCAGGAGGGCGGTCGAGACGTTGCGCGGTCCGGACCACATGGCGATGCGGACGGGTTGGGGGTCGTGCTGGATCATGGGGCGCTCGGGTCCGGGCATGTCATGGTTCGCGCGACGATCTGTCCACCGTTCCCCGGATTTCCCCGTCCGAAGTCGAGAGCGGCTGAGGAGGGATGCGCACGGACGCGGACCTTGCGTAGACTGCGCCCATGGTCGACGCACGCGTCACACTTGCTCCGGGCGTCGAGTCCCTACTCGCACTCGGCGCCTCCGAACCGGAAGCTCTCCTGGGCGGCGTCGCTCTCCAGGACGAGGCCCGGATGGAGCGTCTCGCACAGGGTCCCGGTTGGAGCCTGTTCCGACTGCCCTTGCCGGGAACTCCGCTCGATGACGGCGGGCCGTTGACCAGTCCGCCCAAGGGTTCGGGCACGGGCTGGGTTCGACTGTTGCGTTTCGACGGTGGCCCCAAGCGAAGACTCTGGTCGGCTCGCTTCACGCATCCGCGCAGCGCGAGTCTGGCCGAGCGCCGATGGAATCTGGTCTGCGTGCTGCGCGCGGCCGGAGTCGTGACTCCCGAGCCGCTTGCGGTCGTCGCGGAGGGCTCCGCCGTGACGAGTCCCAGGTCCGCGATCGTGTGGCGCGAAGCCGAAGAGGGCGTGCCGTTGCAGCAGGCGCTCCGGGATCGGCGCGGCAAGGACCGAGCCCTGGTGCTCGACGCGCTCGGGCGATTCCTGATGCACCTCGCGGCGTCCGAGGTCGAACCCATTGAGCTCGACCCCTTGCGCCTGCGCGTGCTGGGCGAGGGCGGCACCCAGCCCGAGAGCGCCAACGACGCGTGCGCTCTGGAACAGGTGCTCGCGGCGCGCACCGGCCCGCGACCCGCGCCCGTCGCAGGCATGACGTGGCGCGAGATGCCCGAGATTCTCCTGCCGGAGGTTCTGGACGGTCGGATTCGCGCCGGACGGAGCGCCCAGCAGCTGGAGGCTCGACTCTCCGCGTGGGCACGGTTGGACGCAGCCGAGGGGCTCAGCCGCGTCGACCGCTTGCGCATCCTGCGCGGGGCACGCCACGACGGCTGGCGCGCGCTCGCTCGCGTCTGACCACGTCCTGTCGCCAGGTTCGGGCCGGTCCTCGCCGCAAGGCGGACGCCGACGCAACCCGCGCTTCGATCGGGCCTCCCAGATCTCTACTCTGCGCAGCATGCATTCGAACCCGACCGAGCCCCAAGGGCCGCCGCCCCCCGCCCGCAGTTTCGTGGGTGGCGTCTTGATGGGTTTCGCCAACCTCGTTCCGGGGATCAGCGGCGGCACACTGATTCTGGCCGTCGGGCTCTACGAACGATTCGTCGGTGCGCTCGCAGACTTGTCGCGCTTGCGTCCGACGAAGCACGGGCTGGTCTTCTTGGCCTGGGTCGGCGTCGGTGCGGTGCTCGCGGTCGTGACGCTGTCCGGGCTGCTGGTGAATCTGGTGATCGATCACCGTTGGGCGATGTACAGCCTGTTCGTCGGCATGACGTTGGGCGGTGTACCGATGTTGTGGAAGGCGATCGGCCGTTGGAACCCGGCGAACGTCGTGGCGCTCGGACTCGGCTTCGCCGTGATGGCCTGGGTCGCGTTCGGGATGTCCGACACGCGCCTGCCGACGACGATCCCGGTGTTGACCGGCGTCGGTGCGCTGGCCGCGTCCAGCATGATCCTGCCGGGCATCAGCGGGTCGTACCTCTTGCTGATCCTGGGCCTGTACGAGGTCGTCGTCGGCAGCCTCTCGCGCGATGCCTTGCAAGAGGACTTCGGCGGTTCGGTACGCATCGTCGCGCCGGTGCTGGTCGGTGCAGCCCTCGGTATGGCGTTGCTCTCGAACCTGCTGCGCTACGTCCTGGGCCGCTTCCCGTCCGCGTCGCACGCCGCATTGCTCGGACTGTTGTGTGGCTCGGTGCTGGGCCTCTATCCGTTCCAGGAACCGGTCGAGCCCGATCTCGCGAACAAGGCCAACCGCAAGGTCGTGGCGATGGTGGACGCAGGCAGCGAGGGCGACGCGATCCGGGCCAAGTACGGCGCGGCGTTCGATGACGCGCGGATCCTGGACCTCACCACGCGGTTCGGCGGCGAAGGCGCGGGCGCGTTGAAGCGTCGCGGCGAAGCGCTCGAGCGCTTCGACCCCGGAGCCGGGCGCATCGCCCAAGCGCTCGCCCTCTTCCTACTGGGCCTGCTGGTGACCCGCCTCGTCGGACGTGGCGATCGGCCGAGCGCCTGACCGCGAGCCCGCCACTCCGCCGAGCGCCTGACCGCTAGCCCGAGGCTCCGATCGAACGCCGCGACGTGGCCGCTCAGTCGAACGTGATCGAGTAGCCGTCGGTGAAGTTCGACGTGGCCGCAGGAATATTGTCGCGGTACCAAGCCTGGAAGTTCCACGTCTGGCCCGGGAGCACCATGGCGGTCGGGGTCACCGGGAGCGCGCCCAGATCGATCGGGATCTGGAACGTGCCGAAGAGGCCCGTCGATTGGATCTGGTTGAAGAAGCGGCCGATCTGGCCACCCAAGCAAAGGTGACCCTCGGATCCGCCCGGGTTCAAGACCAAGCCCTGGGTCAAGCTGCACATGAAGAACCCGAACTTGTTCGGCGGCATGTTGAACGCCACCAAGGTCAGGTCGTCGTCGGCGACGGTCAGGCTGCCGAAGTGGTCCATCGTCGCGGACGCGCTGATCGAGTTGAGTTGCGAGGGGTCGCAATAGTTCACGGCCTCCGCGACGACGCAGGCGCCGTGGAACACGCAGTCGACCCACTCGGGGTGATCGACGAACGGATTGCGGTTGCCCTGGAAGGCATAGACCATGTCGTTGCGATCCCGTTCGAAGTCGTCGACCGGATCGTCCAGGTGCCACTGCAGCAGCACGCTGCGCAGGCCCATGTACGCCGTCGAGATGTTCGAGCCCGTCTGGCTGTTGCTGATCAACGACTGCGAGTCGGTCAGGATCAGGTTGGGTTCGCTGTGGCCGGTGCCACCGTGGTTGCCGCCCTCGTAGCGCACGTCGGCGTACAGGAGCCCGCGCGCGACGTCGCCTTTCTTGCCGGCCCAGACCTGCCACGTGCCGGTGTCGAAGTTGCCCGAGGTCCAGTTGGAGTTGCCCGGGAACGTGCCGGAGCCACCGAGGAACGTCGGCTCCTCGTCGCAGCCCGGATTGCAGTTGCGATAGGGCTTGTTGCTGCGGCTCGAGTTGTAGCCCCCGTCGCAGATCCGCAACAGGTGGCAGTCGGTGTACGGGTAGTTGCTCGTCGAGTCGTTCGGGAAGCCGAAGGACTTCGGCCACGTGTGCTCGCGGTTGTACGAGCCGCTACCCTTGGGGAACGCCGCGTTGTAGTAGACGTCGATGATCTGGCTGCTGCTGGCGGGGTTCTCCTGGGCGAGTTCCAGAACGTCCCAGGTGTCCGTGCTGCCGCTGGTATAGGGGAGGCGCGTGTGGTCGTCGATCACGTTGTGCAACGTGGCGCGCAACAACGCGCTGGTCGTGTCGTTGATCGAGCTGTAGTAGCCGGGAGGAGCACCGGCGAGGACCGTCGTGCCCGTACAACCCGTCATCGGGTTCGGCAGCCCGGGCGTGCCCAGGTCGAGCGGTCCCAGGAAGCGGTCGTCGCACCACAGTTGCGCGCCAGCACCGGAGCGTTGGACGCCCGCAGGTGCGCGGCCCGCCACGGGGCCCAGCAAGCGCGCGAACTCGAAGGTGCGGTCCTGGGCGTCGCCGTCCCACAGCGCGATGGAGTCCAGCAGTTCGATGCGCGGATGCAGCGACAGGATCGTCAGGCCGTCCCCGTCGGGATCCAGGTTCTTATCGATCATCTCGACGATCGAACGCGCTGTGCCGATGCCGGGGATGTGCGCCAGGAACATCGTCTGGGTGCCCGACTCGAGCATGTCCCAGCCATGCTGCCCCGCGTCGCGCGCGGCGTCGCTGAGCAGCATGTTGGCGGTCGCGACGTTCGGTCCACCGATCACGAACGTTCCCTGGTCCGAGATGATGTGCCCGTGCAGGGACCAGAGTTGGTCGACCTGTCCGGCCTCGGGTGCGTCCCCTTCCAGAACGATCACGTAGTGGTGATCGAGGCGCGTGCCGGGGACTCCGCTGAGTTCGATGAACTCCGCCGTGTCGTCACCGGCCTGGGTGAGCAGAACCTCGTTCAGACGCAGCGTCGAAGTGGAGGTCGTCTGAGCTCCCGCGAAAGGAACGAGGCAACCGGCGGCGACGAGCGCGCGCAAGGGGGACAGGACAGTCATGGTGGAGGAGTCCGGGAACGGACCTTGGGGACCGAGTCGATGGTACGTCGACCCTCGGGACTGTGCAGGGGATCAACCTGCAGGGGGTGCGGTCAAGGGTCACCCGCTCTGGACTTGGTCGTCCGGGTGGTTGGTGCCCTCAAATCGAGTCGTTCTCGATTCGAGACCGCGTCCTCGGTCCGCTGGGGGCGAGAAGACCGAACAGTGCGGCCGCCCCGATCGCCGAGCCCAGGAGGGACCATCCGCTCGCTCCCATGGCCAGCGCGAACCCGAAGGCTGCGACAGCACCGAGGGCGGCAGCTTGGAGGCGCCGCGCGAAATAGACCTGGGCCAGGGCCCGGCGTCCTGCCGCGTGCGTTTCCACGATGCGGGCGAAGCTCGCGTTCGCGTCGGCCGTGGGATGCTCGAAGGAATCGCCGATGGCAGCTTCGGTCGCGGACTCGAACGCCGCACACCACGGTCCGGGCGGCCAGCCGCGCACGTCGTCCTCGAGTCGTCGCATCCAAGCCTCGCGGTCGCGTTGATCGGAGGCGAGCGCGCTGTGTCGATGGGCTTCCGTCAACGCGCGGCGTGCTCCCGCGACGTCGAGGCGCGCCAGGTGCTGCTCGGCCAGCGCCAGGTCATCGACCGCTTGCGAGTCGCGATACGCCGCGCGCGCGAGCGTGAGTTCGGCATCGAGCGCGGCCAGACCACGCGTCGTTCGCTTGCGCCATGCGCTGGGTGGATGGGCCGGTCGTCCCGCGCTCAACACGCGCCGATCCTCGTCGGTCGCGAGACGCGCCAGGGCCTCGTCGAACCCCAACCACGTCGTCCACGCCGCGCCTTCGAACGCGGGATCGCGCGACAGCGGCAGGACGCGCCACCACCAGGTCGAGAGCGCATGCCCCGCGCGCTGCTCGCGGCGTTCTCCGATGAACGCATCGTCGATCGTGTGGGTGCCGCAGAGTTCGCGCGCCGCACGGCGGGCGGCATCGCGACGATCCTCGCCCGCGTGCACCACGACGCGCGGCAGGCACCAGTGACCTTCACGAAGGACCAGGGCGACCTCGACTGTGGCAGAGCGGGGCGCGCCGCTGCGTCGCCAAAGGATGCAGCCCGCGAGGGCCACGGGGCCACGGGCGATCCCGGTTCCGACCGTACGTACAGGTTGCGGCGTCACGGCCACATCGGAGGACGCGCGTTGCGCAGGTTGCGGATCCACGAACGGATCCTCGGCGCGAGCCGAGGCCGGCTTGCCGGCGTGCGTTCGAGATGCGCGGGAGGATTCGGGAGCAGTGTCCATGGACGACCTCAGCCTAGTGCCCTGGCAGCGAAAGCGCTCCAACCCACAGGGAAGGAGTTCACTTACGACCAGGAACGGAGAGCCGGTCGCCGCTCTGCTCCAGGCCTGGATCCCGAGGCGGGCGTCAGCCCTTGGACTCAGCTCGCTTCGGCCAGCAGCGTGCCGGGCACGCCCTGTTCTTCTAGCTTGGCGCGTAGCCGTTGCCAGCGCTTGGTGACGGCTTCGGCCGTGAGGCCCATGCGTTCGGCGACCTCCTTGTGGGGCAGGCCTTCGAGTCCGCAGTGCACGACGAGCGCGCGGTCCTCTTCGTCGAGCGCCTCGATGCGTTGCTGGAACGCGCCCAGGTTCTCGTCGCGCACGAGCCGCTTCGAGACGGCCGTGACGTCGTCGGGCACGTTCTGCAACGCGAACATGCGTGTCGAGGGTCCGGCCTGGCCGCGGCTGCGACGACTGGCGGCGCGCACGGCTTCGAGCAACACGTTCTTCGCGACGCGGAAGACCCAGAAGCGGAACGGGACGTTCTGGGCGTCGTAGGTGTCCAGTTGGCGCCACGCGCGCAGCCAGACTTCCTGGACCAGATCGACGGGCTCGAGGTGCGCGCGCTGGGCGGGTCGAATGCGCAGCTCGGCCCACGTCAACAGCGCGGGGACGAGGTGCTCGTACAGCCGGGCGAACGCTTCGGAGTTTCCGTCCTTGGCGGCCACCAGCCACTGTTGCGTTTGAGATCCGGGATCGAAGTCGCCCATCGGCGCCGAGTCTAACTCGCGGAAGCCGGATCCGACGCGTCTCGATCGCGGAGTCGGTTCACCAGGACACAGGCTCCGGCAGGCAGGTGCATGGCCAGGGCGGCGATGGCGGCCTCGAGCATGTCCTCGTCACGGCCCGTGCCCCTCCCGAAGTTCTGCACCAGGCTCGTGACCAGGAGCAGGAGCCACGGAGTCGAGGCGGCCAGGAACCTCCTCCCGGAGGCTCGCACGAACAGGGCGAGCACCGCCGCCGCGCACATGCCTGGCACGATGTGCCCGACCAGGGACAACGTGTCGCCCGGACCGATCCCCTCACCGGCGACGAAGAGGATCGTCACGCCGCCGAAGATCGCCGTACCCATCAAACCGCCGAGGAGTCCGAGAACGATGTCGCGCATGGGCTGATCCTAGCGCTCGGCCCGGACCATCCCCATCGCGGGCGGCTGACAGTGGGCGCCACCGTCCCGCAACGGGTCCCATGGTCACGGTCCTGAGAGCCGGGCCTCCGTCTCGGGCTAGAATCGAATCTCCATGGACGAGCGCTCGGAATCCGAACAGGCCGCGGTCTTCGACTTCGTCTGTCTGTTCCTCGAGGACTCCGACCGCGAGGCGCGGCAGCCGTTGACGGAATACCTGCGTCGGTTCCCGGGCCACCAGGATGCGGTCGCCTCGGAGTACCTGCGCCTCGTTCAGGAGGAGCGCGAGCCCGAGGACGTCGTCGACCTGGACGAGGGGCCGCAACGCGTCGGTCCCTATCGCCTGATCCGTCAACTCGGCGCCGGTGGTCAGGGCGCGGTGTTCCTGGCCGAGGACACGCGCATCCAACGCAAGGTCGCGCTGAAGTTGTTGCACGGCGGCTTCGTGACCCAGGACCGACGCGCACGCCTGAAGCGCGAGGCCGAGAGCATCGCCAGCCTGGCGCACCCCGGCATCTGCGCCGTGCTCGAAGCCGAGGTCGAGGGCGACGCACCGTACATCGCGATGCAGTTCCTGGACGGCGTCGACCTGGGCAACGCGCTGGAGATGGCGCGCGAGGACCAAGGCCTGACCAAGCCGGCGCTGATCCCGAAGACGCGCGTCGAGCTGGTCAGCGTGCTGCAGTTCTTCGAACGCACCGCGCGCGCGTTGCACGCCGCTCACGAGGCCGGCGTCGTCCATCGCGACATCAAGCCGGGCAACATCTTCGTGGGGGAGAGCGGTCGGCCGGTCATCCTGGACTTCGGCCTGGCGCGGGACGAGGTCCACGAGGACGTCGCGCTCACCCGCAGCGGCGAGGTCTTCGGCACGCCCGCCTACATGTCGCCCGAACAACTGATGGGCAAGCGCGCATCGATCACCGGGCGCACCGACGTGTTCTCGTTGGGCGTGACGCTGTACGAGGCGCTCCTGGGTCATCGGCCGTTCCAGGGCGCGTCGCGCTTCGCCTTGGAGAAGGCGATCCTGTACGAGCCGCCGCCCGACCCGCGCTCCAAGAACCCGGTCCTGACCGAGGACGTGAAAGTCGTGCTCGAGACGGCGCTCGAGAAGGATCCCGCGCGCCGCTACGAGAGCGCGCTCGCGTTCGCCGAGGACCTGCGGCGCATTCGCGTGTACGAACCGGTTCAGGCGCGTCCCGCCAGCGTCGGCCTGCGCCTGCGTCGCTGGGTCCGCCGCGAACCCGCGCTGGCCACCGCGATCGTCGGCGTGTTCCTGCTGCTGACCGTCTCGCTCAGCATCGCGTTGACGTTGCTGTCGGACACCAAGGACGCGCTGCGCTTGGCCAAGGGCAACCTGCTGACGAAGCGCGTCGAAGAGGTCAACGAGGTCAGTCCCGCAGCAGGTTTGGCCCTCGGGCTCGAGGTCCTGGGCATGGCCCCCGGTCCGCGCGCGCGCACGGCGTTGTACGGACCGCTCGAGGACAGCCGCCTGCTTCGGATCTATGAGCTCGACGACCTGAAGTCCGCGGTGCAGATCCTGTCCCTGACCAAGGTCGGGGCGCGCACCTGGGTGACGTACAGCGACGGTTGGTTGCGCGTCTTCGAAGGGGAGGCCACGCGCGCCATCGCCAGCTGGTCCGTCTTCGAACAGGTCGACGTCGTCCTGGAGAAGCAGCAAGCGTTCCCCGTGGCAGTGGCTCCCACTTTGGAAGTGACTGTCTGTGGCGGCGCGGGCGGTAACTTGGTGGCCTACGCCAACAGCGCGAACCTGGCGTCCGGCTCGCCGGCGTTGTGGACCGTCGACGTCGGCGTCCTCGGGATCAGCTGGATCGAATTCTCACCCGACGGCGCGTGGTGCGTCGTCCAGGAACAGCACGGCGAGACCTTGATCGTCCGTGCCGCCGACGGCCATGTGTTGCGGCGGTTCGCCAACGCCGATGACGGTCACACGCTCGCCCGTGTCTCCCCCGACGGGCGGACCGTGGTGACCAGCGGAGCCTTCATCCCGCCCCGGATCCACGCCGAGGCCGCGGAGGCTCCCGCGCTCTGGAACACCTCGACCGGTGCGCGAATCGCGAATCTGGCAGGGCACACGAAGCCGATCACCTGGACCGTGTTCGGTGGGGACCTGGTCGCCACGGCGTCCGAGGACGGTCACGTTCGACTGTTCGATGCGACCACGGGGCAGCCGGATGGGCGCTCTCCGCTCGGTGTCGGGACCGAGGCACTCTGCCACGTCGACATGAATGCGAGCGGAACACGCATCGCGTTCTGTTCTCGAGAAGGCGCGGGGCTCGTCTGGAACGCGAACCTCATGGACGGAAGTTCGCAGCGTCTGGTCGGACACGAGGGCCCCGTCTTCTCCGCCACGTTCTCCCCTGACGGCGAGCGCCTCGCAACCTGCGCGCTCGACGGCACCGTGCGCCTTTGGAACGCGACCGACGGTCACTTGCAAGCGACCCTGCGGGGCTACGTGAACCCCCTGCGCGCGGTGTGGTCGCCGTTGGGGAACGAGGTCGTCGTGCGCGACCTGCGGACCTTGGTCTACGTGTTCGATTCGCGGACGCCGCCTCTGGCCTACCGCCTGTCCACCTCGGGTTCGGCGCTGACGTGGTGCTCCTTCCTGCCCGATGGGTTGCGCGCGGTGATCGGCGACGACGCAGGAGGCTTGAGGTTGTTCGCGACACCGCCCGGACTCGTGGCGGCCGAGGACGCCGCTCCCGGATCCGTTCTGGCGAGGTTCGAAGGGCTGACGGGTCCCGTCGTTTCTGGAAGGGTGTCCCGCGACGGCACGCAACTCCTCGCCTGGTCCGCGAGCGCGGCGTTGATCTGGGACCTCGAATCGGGCGACCTGCTGCAGCAACCTCGTCCTCACGCGGCCGGGATCGTCGATGCCGACCTGGCGCCCCAGGGCGACGCGTTCGTCACCGTGGACGGGCAAGGCGTCGTGCGACTGTGGCGCGCCGATGGCCCGGAACTCGTGCTGGACGCGCCCAAGGCCAAGTCGGCTCGCTACAGCGCAAGCGGTGCGCGGATCGTCGTCGCCTGCCGCACCTCGCGCCTCGAGGTCTTCGCAACCACCGACGGCGCCCACCGATCCAGCATCGAACTGCCGCCCGTGTTCCGGGAGGGCGATCCGCCGAAGTCCCTGTTGCTCGAAGCGTGGCCGGACGCCGAGCGCGTCAGCGTCCTGACCAATGAAGAGCCCAAGGGCGGGCGCATGCGGTCGTCCTTCTACGTCCACACCGTCGACCTCGAGACCGAGCAGGTGATCGGGGAACACTACAAGACGATCGATGCGCGCTGGATGCGGCTCGTGCGTGGGGGAGCCGTCGCCGTGGCGGGCGACCGACAAGGCGGGAACTTCGCGCGGGTGCATCACCCGCAGGCCACCGAGGGCGTCACGCCGGCGACCCGTGCGGACCAATCGCTGTCGTTCCTCGACGTGGATCCCAGCGGTCGGTTCGCGGTCACGTCGACCAGCGCGGGCCGCGCCATCGTCTGGGACCTGAAGGACGGCAGTACGTTCACGATCTACGACCGCCACGGTCCGGCCGAGGTGCAAGCCGTCTTCGATCCGGTGGCCGTCGAGCCGCGCATCCTGAGCATCAGCGTCGACGGTTCCGCCGCCATCTGGCCGGTCGACCCGCTGCCGGCGGTCGAGTCCCGCATGGGTCGACCGCTCTACGACTGGGAACGACGCCAGTACCTGCAAGAGGACTAGAGGTCCGGAG
>TARA_R110002072_G_scaffold288828_1_pt1 | contig 16884 bp, 17 predicted proteins | sample TARA_R110002072 | Tara Oceans TARA_R110002072 (sample SAMEA4397118) | marine metagenome | biome: Polar Biome; feature: [SRF] surface water layer (ENVO:00010504); material: water (ENVO:00002006), including particulate matter (ENVO:01000060) such as... | depth 5 m | reverse complement strand
GGTATTCCTAAAGTACCACCAAAGAAAAAAGAGTCAATGGCTATTTATACTTTATTTGTCCAGCACATTATGCACTCCTTATCAAAAAATGGAAAAGCAGCAATTGTTGTTCCAACAGGATTTATTACTGCTAAAAGTATTGACAAAAAGATTCGTAAAAAACTCGTGGATGAGAAAATAATATCTGGAGTAATTTCGATGCCTAGTGATATTTTTGCAAATACAGGTACAAGTGTTACGATTATTTTTTTAGATAAAAATAATAAAAGTGATGTTGTTCTTATTGACGCTTCTCAATTAGGCCAAGTTGTCAAAGAAGGTAATAATCAAAAAACTGTCTTAACAAATGAAGAAGAAGAAAGGATAATTAAAACATACCTACAAAAAGAGGAATTAGAAGATTTATCAGTTGTTGTTCCTTATGAGGAGATAAAAAATAAAAATTATTCATTTAGTGCTGGGCAATATTTTGATGTAAAAATCGAGTATTCGAATATTTCAAATGATGAATTTAATTCAATATTAACATCTCACCAAATTGAGTTAAAAGCATTAATGGAGAAATCAAATGAAATAAATCAAAAGATACAACATGGATTAGATAGACTAGGATATGAAGAAATTAAATAAAGTAAAATTTAGCTCCTTGTATAAAATGAGTTCAGGATTATCTTCAACACCAGAACAGGCAGGCCATGGCGCTCCATTTTTATCATTTAGTGGAGTATTTAATAATTATTTTGTACCCGAAATTTTAGAGGAATCCATGAATACTTCAGTTGCAGAGCAAAAATCTCACTCTGTAAAAAAAGGAGATATTTTCCTTACTAGAACAAGCGAAACATTAGATGAATTAGCTATTAGCTGCGTAGCTTTTAAGGACTATCCTCAAGCAACATTTAGTGGATTTGTTAAAAGACTAAGACCAATTTCTCCAGATGATGTTTACCCTCAATTTATAGGTTTTTATTTACGAAACGAACTGTTTCGTAAAACAATGAGTAACAATGCGGTTATGACATTGAGAGCAAGTTTTAATGAAGAAATTTTCTCATATTTAGATTTGTATTTGCCTGATTTTGATACACAAAAGAAGGTAGGAGATTTATCTTACTCTATTTATTCCAAAATCGAATTAAATAATAAACGAAATAAAATTCTTTATGATTTAGCCAAGAAAATTTATACTTATTGGTTTATTCAATTTGATTATCCAGATGAAAATGGAAAGCCTTATAAAACTTCTGGAGGAGGCTTTGAATATAATTCAGTTCTTAAAAGAGAAATCCCTAAAGGTTGGAAAGATGGGTTGATTGGAAATTCAAGCTTATCCTTCTCATTAGGTTCAGGCATTGAACAGTTTGAAAGTGAAAAAATTTATCTCTCAACATCAGAAGTGAATTATACTAGAATAGTAAAACATGAGAACTATATCACATTAAAAAGTAAACCTTCAAGGGCTAATATGCAACCAGTAGCTGATTCAATTTGGTTTGCTAAAATGAAAAATACTAGAAAAAATATTTTAGTATCTGAATTTTCTGAGGAAATTATAAGTGATTACATTTTTTCAACTGGATTTGCAGGAATAAAGACAGTAAACAATTCTTTATATTATTTATGGAATTTTATTTGTAATGATAATTTTGAAAAAACTAAAGACTTAAGATCAGTAGGTACAACACAGAAAGCTGTAAATTCAGACTTCTTAAGTCAGCTAAAAATATTAATTCCTGAGCAAAACATCTTGGATAAATTTCATGAAATCGTAAAACCAATCTACGAAGAAATTTATATTAATGATAGAGAAAATTTAGCATTATCTAAATTGGAGAACTGGTTGGTTCCTATGCTAATGAATGGGCAGGTTAAGGTAAAATAAAAAAATATAAAGCATGCAAGCAAAATCAGCAAATCTACTAAGCGTATTAAAAGGGCCAAGACAATTTGTTATTCCTATCTATCAAAGAACTTATAGTTGGCAAATTGCCCAATGTGATAAGTTATTGAAAGATATTATAAGGATTAGCAAAGATCCATCTGTACCAGGCCATTTTATAGGGTCTATCGTGTATTTTCAAGAGGGCATACATGCTGTATCTGATGTTCCAGAATTATTGGTAATAGATGGTCAACAGAGATTAACAACTGTTTCCATTTTAATTGCAGCTATTGCTGATTTTATTAATGAAAATGATATTGAAATAGAAACTACTTATACGAAGCTTCAGAATTATTATTTATTAAATGCAGAGGAAGAAGGAAATTTAAGGTATAAATTACTTTTAACAAGAAGAGATAAGGAAACACTCATTGACTTAATGAAAGGGGTTCCTCCAAGAGAAGAGCATTCTCAAAGAGTGATTGAGAATTACAATTACTTTAAAGAAAAAATTACAAAAGAAAATGCCGTTGATATTTACAATGGTATTCAACGCTTGTTTATCGTTGATGTAGCTCTTGAAAAAGATAAAGATAACCCACAACTAATTTTTGAAAGTTTAAATAGTACTGGGCTTGATTTGTCACATGCAGATTTGATTCGAAATTACATTTTAATGGGGCAAGAATTTGCACTTCAAACCGAACTTTATGAACGCTTCTGGTATCCAATGGAACAAAGTTATGGTAACGATTACTCCACCTATTTTGATTGGTTTATGAGGGATTACCTTTCTGTTAAAACTGGAAAGATCCCTACTATTGGGATGGTGTATGAATCGTTCAAAAATTATATTCAGAGTGAAAATGCTCCAGGTACAATTATGGAGGTTGTAAAGGATATACATAAGTTCTCTAACCACTATGTAAATATGGTGCTTCATAAAGAACCAGATTTGGAGTTGCGATCTGCTTTTAAGAGTATATCAAAACTTAAAGTTGATGTAAGTTATCCTTACTTCTTACCAATTTATAATGATTATGCTGATGGAATTATTTCAAAAGATGAACTACTTGAAATCATCTACCTAATTGAAAATTATGTATTCAGAAGAGCCATTTGTGGGATTCCTACCAATAGTATGAACAAGACTTTTGCAACATTATATAAATCCATACAAAAGGATAAGTATTTAGAAAGTGTTAATGCTTCTTTTCAATTATTAGATAGCTATAAACGTTTCCCTTCTGATTCTGAATTTGAAAAGGAAATAGTAACAAAAGATGTTTACAATTTTAGAAGTAGGAATTACCTGTTAAGTAAGTTGGAGAACCATAACAGAAAAGAATTGGTTAATGTAGATAATTATACCATAGAGCATATATTACCGCAAAATCCAAACCTTTCACAAGATTGGAGAACAATGCTTGGTGAAGGGTGGAAAGTTGTTCAGGAGAACTTTCTTCACACTATAGGAAACTTGACTTTGACAGGGTATAATTCTGAATTATCTGATCGTCCTTTTAGTCAAAAGAAAACAATTGAAGGAGGGTTTAATGACTCACCTATTAGGCTGAATGATTATCTAAGAAAAACAGATGTCTGGAATGAAGATGAGATTTTAAAAAGATCTATAGAACTTGCAGCCAAAGCAAGTCAGATTTGGACATCTCCTGATTTATCAGATGAACAATTAGAATACTATAAACCAGAAGAAAAATCAACTGCTGTATATTCAATCGACTCCTACGATCATCTTAAAGGAGAAATGATGGGCTTGTATGAAGCATTGAAAAAACGGATACTTAATATAGATTCTTCAGTTCATGAAGAGTATAAAAAGCTTTACATCGCCTACAAATCGTCCACAAACTTTGTAGATATAGTACCTCAAAAAACTAGATTAAGATTATCACTTAATATACCTTTCTCTAATGTTATAGATCCAAAAGGATATTGTAAAGATGTAACTGATTTAGGTCGATGGGGTAATGGTGATGTTGAAGTTGGATTTGATAATATCAACCAACTAGATGATGTGATGGAGCTAATAGAACAAGCATTTGATAAACAGATGGAAGTATCATAAGTGTGGTATAAACAGCAAAATAATAAGTGGAAAAATTTATACCAACATATACAGAAGTTACATTTTGGAATTTCTTAGTTTATCAAAATACTACAGGTAGTAGAAGTAAGAAAATAATTGTAAACCCTGAATCAGATGGAGAGTATTTTTTTAAAGGTTCCAAAGAATTACCAGATGGTACAATAAAATTTCCTACTGAGTTTTGGTCAGAAATCATATCATCTAAAATTGGTCAGTTATTGGGTTTTAATGTACTCGATTACAACATAGGTTATAACAAAGCCGGCAATCAAAAAATAGGATGCTTATCACAATCAATGGTTTCTAACTCAATTAATAAATTAACTGAGGGTAAAGTGTATCTAACTGGTTATGATTCAACCTACAACCCCAGTAAAGATAAAGAGAAATATACTTTTCAATTCATTAGAAATACTTTGCATGACTTTAGTTATGATAATTATATTCAGCATTTAATAGAAATTATTGTTTTCGATTCGATAATTGGCAACTCAGATAGACATCAAGAAAATTGGGGAATAATCACAAACTTCGAACAGACTATACAAGAAATTGACAGGGAACTTAAAAATCCAAAAAACAAAAGACTTACTAGATGGGGCTTGAGGTTTAGTAAATTATTAACTAATGTTCAGGTTGAAAAATTTCATAACAACAAATTTAAAAATAGAAAAAGTGAATTACTATTAGAATCTAATATGATGAAAACAAATTTTTCACCTGTTTATGATAGTGGATGTTGTTTAGGCCGAGAGCTTTTAGATGAAAAAATAAATAAAATGTTGCTCGATTCTCAAATGATAGAGGCTTATGTAAGAAAAGGAACGTCTGAAATTCGTTGGCAAACAAAAAACAACAAACAGAATCATTTCGAGTTAATACGTTTAATGCAAGATGAATATAAGAATGAAATCAAATCTTTAATCGATAATGTGAAGAAGAAATTTAATCCAGAAAGTATAAAAGATTTAATATTCAACATAGATAAAAATTTGCCAGAAGACCTTAATGAATATAAATTACCTGACAATAGAAAAGAGTTGATGGTAAAATTAATAACTTTGCGTGTAAAGAAACTGGTAGAATTACAATGAAAACATTAGGAAACATATATTTAACCTGGCGAAAAGGTAAGGGAGATAGAAGAATTCTTATTGGACTGATTCGTAGAAATAAAACAGAAGGAACTAGATTTAGCTATTTGAAAGAAGGGGTTGATAAAGCAAGAACCTTAGGGTTTTCGGTATATGAAGGTTTTCCAGACACGACTAAAACTTACACTGAAAATGTAATAGAAATTTTTGGTCAACGTTTAATGAGAAGTGAGAGAAATGACATCAAAGACTTTTACGATTTTTGGTTGATTGATGATAAGTATAAAAAAGATGACTATTATATGCTTGCTCATACTCAGGGTATTTTACCAACCGACAACTATGAATTCTTAGCTGACTTTAATCCAGGAAGATCTCTTGAATTTATAACTGAAATAGCAGGTTTATCAACTACTAATTTACCTTTAGATTCATTATCTGTTGGTGATGTATTGACTTATGAAAAAGAAATCCCTCAAAATGAATATGACAAATATGCTATTAAAGTATTTAAAGAAGGGTTGTTTTTAGGTTATATTAAAATTATACATAACCGAGTTTTTAATAAACTGAAAAAAACTTTAACTGTAAGTGTTCACCATATTGAAAAAAATGGGAAACTGAATAGAGTTTTCCTTCATGTAAGAGGTTAATCACTTACCCTAAACAATTCCATAAATATAAAACAGGCCCATTAAAAAAAATGGGACGTTTGGTTATTGTATCACATTCATCATTACTGGGATTATTATTGGTTTCCAACAAGTTATACCCCTACCCCTTTTTAATTGTCCTATTTACATGAAAAAACTGCTGGAAACAGGACTATCCTATCGTTTTTTTCTGCTAATCTCGTATTATGGAAAAACGACAAACAACAACTTCCGGGATGGAATGGAATACTTTTCTCGGACTATCACAAAGATTAAAAGATGATAACCTTCATAGGGATTACCTGTTAATCACTATGGGCTGCTACTTTGGTTTGAGAATTTCAGACCTCCTCTCAATCAAATGGGAGGATATAATAAACCAGACAGACATCAACATCAAAGAATCGAAAACAAAGAAGTCTAGGGTAATAACTTTTAACCCTAAAGTAATTGATGCTATCAATCATAGTTCTAAAGAGCTCATTAAAAAAGATGGTCATTGGAATAGCGAATATGTTTTTGCAAACCAATGGGGTGGACAATTATCAGTTAGTTATGTGAATAAGCGTTTAAAAGTTATCTTCTCCAAATACCATGTACGCGTTCAACATCCAAGTTCACACACTCTACGCAAGACCTTCGGTCGAAGAATACATGAGATGGATGGTCAATCTGAGAGGTCATTAATATTCTTAGCTGATATATTTGGGCACTCATCAACTGCCATCACCAGGCTTTATATAGGTATCACACAGGAAAAAATAAAAAATGCCTATTTAAACCTGTAAATATGAATGAACAATTAAGAGCTCAGGTAAACTCCCTTGCTCAAACAATAAATAAGAAGAGAAGATTGATGTTTGAAAAACTAAAGAATGAAAAATTTGAAGATGCTGCTAAATTGAGGGATGATATACAGTTGAAGCAGAAAGAAATGTTGGACATCCTTACTTATTAATGATTAATGTAAAGAAGGGACTAATTATCCTTAGGTGTTAGTTTAAGTCCACTCTTATATGGTACATCTGGAATCTCTAATCCGTATTTAGTAAGGATACTTCTCACATTGTTATCAAGGGCGCCATCTAGTGCCAAAGGCAAATCTGGATTGATTATATACATCTCTGAAACATCAAAACTGCTTTTAGATTCATAAGAAAATAACCAGCACTGTCCATTGTTGACGTTGACCTTAATTAGATAGGTTGATTGATCGATTATGATGGTGCCAGTTCTGATGCCTGCTTGCGTTTCTTCTTCTTTAGTTTTGTTCCTGATGTAATTCATCCAAGCAACTACATCTCTGCCCAATTGTCGGTAAAGAATATTCATTTTATCGTATCCGGTAAAGGTGTGGTATATCATAGTGCCTTCGGGAAATTGCAGTCCAAAATCTTCATTACCTTCAAAAATGGTAAGTATGTACTCCCCATTGGAAGATTGGTAGTTGTAAGTTGTTTGTTCTTCAGGCATTGTTTCCGATTCGTTGAAGTTGTTGAAGCGGTGTAATCTTGTAGTTGAGATCATAACATTGTGTTTATGTTATATACCTCAATTTTAATGGACTCAACCGAAATTTAGTGTCTCTTTTGTAAAACAAACTTGGGTCACAAAATCCTGCCTGATGCGCTTAATATTTAACTTTCACATTAAATAGATTTATTTTACTTAAACAAGCTATTCATTTTCTTGAATACCTCTTCGAACTTATCCAATGTATCAGTTTCAAACGTTGCATCTTCGATACCTATTTTAGATAAATAATTTGCAGGTCGATAATGATTAAATCGTGGTTTACCTATTTTTGTACATATCTGTTGTAAAACCTGATTGCTTGTTGTATCCAATTCCGCTTCTTTAATGTCTGCATATTCAGTAAATGCACCGTTAAAAAGCGTCAAATAATCCTTCTTACTAAACAAATCCTCAATATCTGCATGGGTATGCCCTTCAAGAAACTGGTCAAAGAAGCATATTTTACTTTGCTGAATAATCTTATGTTGAACCATACTATCAAGTTTTGCCTTGCTTTTTGCATCAGTAAAAGTATCCAGTAAACAAACCATCTTCAATTTTTGTCCTCTCATCAATGATATAAAAGTTCCAACCTTATCTAATCCACCAACTGGAACAATAGTTATATCTGGTTTTAAAAAAGTGTGCCCTTTGCTTTCAAGATAACCTGATATAGACTGTAAGTATATGAGATCCGAAACTCCTTCAACCAATAAATTCTTCTCTGTTATAAACAAATTTTGTGCAATATCATATCCCAAAGCAGCTTGGAGAGGAAAAAGTGTATTAGGGTCCTTTTCCTGTACACTATCTGAAATTATAGTACCTTCTTCTGATTCATACACCGTTCTCACTCTATCCAACTTTTCAGAGGTAATCATAAAAGGTGAATGTGTTGAATATATTATTTGGTAATCTATGCCTAGATCTTCAAAAAAATCAAGCAGGTTATTTTGAGCTGAAGCATGCAAATTTAAGCCAGGCTCATCCAATAATAGTATATACTTACTATTCTTATCCTCTTGAATTTTTTTAAACCACACTAGAAATGAGAAGAACCAATTGAATCCTTTACTTCTGTTCTTAAGAGATAATGAAACCCTAGTGCGTGAATTTTTTACTCTAATATCAAGGATATGTTCAATTTCATCATCATCATTTTTTACTTTATCAATCTTAAACTCTATATCAAGATTAGTATTAGCTGTCCAATATTTAAATAATGTATCTGAAATATTTGCTTGAGTTGCTTCTAATTCAGCCTGAAAAGCTTCAAAATCTACATCACCAAGTAAGTCTTTTGTATTAATATCTGCTAATTCAAATAGTGATTGTGCCGTTTTATATTCATCGCCTTCTAATTCTCCAGCTTCCAATTTTTCAATGTTTATCCTTGGTGGTAGAGAATAATACTCATCATAATATAAAAATTTAGGGAGGGCTGGTTTAAGAATCAATCTAGCGATGTATTCACTAATTGGATTATCCCACTTCCAACTATTTACTAGAAATTTTCGAAGTGTGTTAATACTCTTAATTAGTTCTTCATCTTTATACCCATTAATAACTGTATCTAAATCAGTTTCATTTTTTACGGCATACAACTTTTCATTAAGAACAGTACTTGAAATTCCTAATTCCTTAGTTTTAAGATCTATAAAGCCCTTCAAATTTGCCGTAACGTTCCCCCAAGTTGACTTATTGCTATACTTAGTCGAGTATTCTACTTCAGTATTTGTAAAAACATTTTCTCCGACATTATTATCTATATATGTTTTTAATTCATCGTCAACTTTATATGTGCAAGTAATTGCAGTAGGATCTACGCCACTTTTATCTAATTCTTTTTTCTCTCTCCTAGGGTAATCATGAATTGCATTGAATTTAAAATCCTCATCATCCTGAAAGTAATTAGTTTTTGCAAGTGCTTCTAATATAGAAGTCTTACCTGATTCATTCATTCCAACTAAAATCGTAATATCCTCTTCAACAACAAAATCTCTAGGTTGTTCAATGCTTTTGTATTTAAATATTTCTGCTTTTATTAACTTCATAACTTTCAAAAAAAATGAGTTCTAAAACTAAACAAAAAGCAGATTAATACAAAGAAATAATTACATTACTTTCCTTGTATAATAATGTTGAAAACATTGTGAAATTTTGCCTCAACAACAGCAACCAATAAATCGGACATGAACACACTAGCAAGAGAAATTACTTATTATTTCTTAAGCTTGTCACTTGTGAGAAATCTTACATAAGAAGATTTAGCCCTAGCCAACGATGAAAATAAACCGACAGGTTCATCAGAGTGCCACGATGCTTCATAAGCTTCGTCACTACATGAATAGCATCCAGCACCGATTCCGGTATAGACAACATAAAACGATTCTTTGGTGTTTAGGTATAGCATAAAGTATATGTTTATACCTCATACCAAACTGATAAATATTGTTTCATGGAAACTTGATTTCCTTAACTCATATTTGTAGCCAGAACAAAAGAATTATTTACATAATTTTATAGGCGTGGAATTAATATCACTTCATACCTTTAAGAGCCTAGAAATATTCTCATCTGATACTGATAGTGTACTTGACTTACCTGTTGTTGATGCTGGAATTAGTGCAGGATTTCCTTCTCCAGCAGAAGATTTTCTTGACGCATCCATAGATCTAAATAAGGCATTGATAAAAAATAAAGCTGCTACTTTCTATGGCCGTGTAAAAGGTGATTCCATGGTTGGTGCTGGATTAAGTAATGGTGATCTACTAATTATCGATAAGAGTTTAGAACCTACTGATGGGAGGATTGCTGTTTGTTTTATAGATGGTGATTTTACAGTTAAGAGAATTAAGATAGAAAAAGATGTGATTTGGTTAGTAGCAGAGAACAAGAACTACCAACCGATAAAGGTTACTAGCGAGAATGATTTTACTATTTGGGGTGTAGTTACCAATGTGATAAAATCAGTATAATGTTTGCACTAGTTGATTGTAATAACTTCTATGCTTCATGTGAGCGTTTATTTCGTCCTAACCTAAGGCATAAACCTATTGTGGTACTATCCAATAATGATGGATGTGTTATTGCAAGAAGTAATGAAGCGAAAGCATTAGGTGTTCCTATGGGTGCACCTGCTTTTAAGTTCAAGGAATTATTTAAAAACAACAACATTCATGTGTTTTCATCTAACTACGCCTTGTATGGTGATATGAGCAGCAGAGTAATGAGTATCTTATCAATCTACACACCAGACATTGAAGTGTACAGCATAGATGAAGCATTCCTCAGGTTTGATGGTTTCGATAGGTATGACTTAAAAGAATATGGCCAACTGATAAACAAAACTGTCACCAAATCGACTGGTATTCCTATCAGCGTAGGGATTGCACCAACCAAGTCATTGTCTAAAGTTGCCACACGAATTGCAAAGAAGTTCCCAGAAACAACAAAAGGGGTTCATATAATAGATTCTGAGGAAAAGAAAATCAAAGCTCTTAAATGGCTTCAGGTAGCTGATGTATGGGGCATAGGTGCTCGCCATACAAGGAGATTGAATTCTCATGGTGTTTACACAGCTTATGATTTTACTCAATTGTCTGATGAATGGGTTAGAAAAAATTTAGCGGTTGTTGGCCTTAGGCTAAAGCGTGATCTTTCAGGAATACCTACACTCAATCTGGATGAGATTAAAAGAAAGAAAGCGATTGCTACTACCAGAACATTTGAAAGAAACCATGCCGACTTGTTCAATATACAAGAACGTGTATCCACCTTCGCTGTAACCTGTTCAGAGAAGTTGAGAAAACAGAATTCATGTTGCAACTCAATAATGGTATTCCTTCATACCAACGGATACAGGAAGGATTTACCCCAATACAGTAGGAACATCATTATCAAAACTGATTACCCCACCAATTCAAGTATTGATATTGTAAAGCTAGCAGTTAAAGGTTTGAAGGCGATCTACAAAGAAGGATACCAGTACAAAAAGGCAGGCGTAATTGTTATGGATATAACACCAGAAAATGAGAAACAGCTTAATATGTTTATCCAAGAGAACCCTAAACACAAGATCTTGATGGATATAATGGATAAACTAAATAATGGTATCGGCCAGAAAAAATTAAAACTTGGGTGTCAGGATATGGATAGAACCTGGAAGATGAACCAGGAAAAACTATCACCAAGATACACTACCAGGTTAGATGAAATCATAAACGTTTATACCTGATGTGTTTCCACAGTAAACAAAGTAAGAATGCTCAAACAGTTGAGAAGAGATTCAATGCAAAAATTGAACAGATAGATTTATTCAAGCCATCTGAACATATCAACGCATTTTCGTTTCCACTCACACCAGTAATCACAGACGAAAAACCTGATGTAATACAACACTATAAATGGGGATTGATTCCTTCTTGGAGTAAGGATGATGAGATTAAGAAATTTACTATAAACGCAAGGATAGAGACCATAAAAGAAAAACCATCATACAGAAACTCAGTCAACAAAAGATGCCTTGTTATTGCAGATGGATTTTATGAATGGAAATGGATTGATGCTACCGGAAAGAATAAACAAAAGCACTTGATCTCCTTACCTAATAATGATTTGTATGCCTATGGGGGTATTTATTCAGAGTGGATTGATCCATCAACTGGTGAGATTATAAATACATATTCAATAGTAACAACCGATGCAAATCCACTTGTTGCTGAGATACACAAAAAGAAACGCATGCCGATAATACTAAAACCTGAGGATGAATCAAATTGGTTAGGTGGTGAAGAAATAAGTGATTTTGCTTTTCCTTACTCAAATGAATTAATAGCAACTAAAATATAGATTATCTCTAATTATAATTAATCAAACTTATTATTTTTTTTGCATCATCCCATTTAGAAAGATGTTCGAAAACACCTGCTTTTAACATATCTGCTCTCATATTACTTGATTCCTGAATCGACAGAGCGATAATTTTTAGGTGAGGAAATTGATTCTTAATATTTTGAATTTCGCTTGTAGAATTTTCATTAAATATTATAGGGTCAAAAATTAAAATATCTACTTCTGATTTTTTTAAGATATTCATCAAAGAAAACGATGAATCACAGAATTCAATTATAGTAATGTTTTGATTCAATTTTAATAAACTTTCTAAAGCACTCATATAAACCTTGCTTTTATCAGCAATTAATAATCTTAGAGGTGTTACTGTTGTAGGTTCCATTTATATACTTAATCAAAATAAGCATTATGAATCGCATCAATCAATTCAATTTGGCATTGAGTTTTTATCAAATAATCTACTGCACCAGCTTCAAGCATTTTTTTAACATAATCATCATCGTTATGAGAAGAATGTGCTATTATTTTTATCTCAGGAAACAGATTCATAATTATTTTTGTTGCTTTAAATCCATCGAGTTTGGGCATCACTATATCCATTAATATGACATCGGTTTGATTCTGTTTTACAAAATCTATCGCTTCTTGACCATTTTTACATTCGCCAATGATATTTATATTTCTAGCATTATGAATTAATGATTTAATCGATTTTCGAATTAGACTCATATCATCAACCAATAGCACTTTAATCATTCAAAATAATTAAAAGGATTAGGGTGTAAGCTAAACTTATTTCCACAAAAGTAACTCGCTAAAGACACTTAAAAGAATAAGAAAGCTCACACCCATCTCCTAATGGGTATAGCTTTTCAATTCATTAAACTTAAGCGAGTGTTTTTTGAGGAAGGCGATATGCCTCTTTAAAATATTATCGAATAAATGTAAATAATATTATTGATATATGAAATACGTATAAATACGTAGTGATAGTTTTTTATTAATTAAATTAACTATTGTAACGATATATCAAAATAAAGGAATGTGATATTACACTAGATTTCAGCATTGTTATTCAGTTCAAAAGAGGTTAAAGCCTATGATGAATTTCTAGTAAAAAGCTAAACTCTGAAACATTTTTTTCGTTCTCTGAAACAAATCCTGAAACATTTTGACCTTTTAGGGCTTCCTGAGGTTACCTGTGACAGATAATGATCCGGATAGAAACTCACCAAAAACGAAGAAAGTCTTAGATTTCTCTAAGACTTTCCAACCGAGCTTAATACAATATGGCGGTCCGGACGGTAAGTTAACCTTACCCCCTAACCCCTTATAAACAATGGTTTCTTGTGTTATGAAAATACTACCCTGAAACAATTTAGAAACAATTACAACAATTATAGGCACAAAAAAAGCCCCATGTTTCCATGGAGCTTTTTAGGCGAACTTCAGACGAGTTGGCGGTCTGGACGGGACTCGAACCCGCGACCCTCGCCGTGACAGGGCGATATTCTAACCAACTGAACTACCAGACCAATTCCCCAAGTTATCTTTTCAAACAACACTGACAACAGTCAGTTAAATGGAAATTGTTACACGCTTATCGAAATAAGCGTGGGCAAATTTAACACAAATAAATGGTTTTAAAAGACATTCTTGAAAAAAATTAGAAAAAATAATTAAACCAGATAATAGTGTGTAAAAAAAGAGCTAATGCGTCAATTCACATTAGCTCTAAATCAATTAATTAGTACTTTATTTTTTTACAAAACGAATAACTTTGGAGTTATTGTCCTGATTTATTTTAACAAAATAAATTCCAGATTCTAAATCTCTAACATTAACCGCATGAGATAAAGTTGTGATATTCGACATTGTCTTTAACAACTTACCGTTCGCATCTGTAATAGTTAATGTCTCAGTTGAACCTGAAAGGCCAGCAACCGTTAAAATGTTATCTGTTGGATTTGGATAAGCCGTAATATTAGCTAAGGTATTCTCTCCTAAACCAGCAGTACAATTAACAACTTCAATTGAGTAATAATCCACTGTTTGAGTCGTTTGTGGTGTACCACCCCCGGCCATATAAACATCTAATTCAATAGACAAAGTATAAACACCGATATCACCTGCTGATGGATTACCAACAATTGAAATACAACCTATAGTTCCACCTTCGAAAGTACATCCTGTAGCAGGACTTGTCGTATTCTGTGGAGAATTACACGTATATGTAAAACCTGGAGGAAGACCAGTAAACCCAGTAATTACAACACTATCGAAGTCCAATGGAATACAAGGTAATCCGGCAATAATAACTGCACAAGTATCAACAGGAACGATGTTTGTAACGATTTGTTCGTAAGGCATACCTACACACGCATTGGCAAAGCCTGTGGCGCTGTCAGGATAAACCCCTGGCTGTGTAAATTGTGGGTCCGGAATGCATTGTCCGTTAACTGTAGCAACACTAATTAAAGTGATTGAGATTAAAAGTAATAGTTTTTTCATAGTGTAAATTTTAAAATTTTAAGCTAAAATACACTATTTATACTTCAAATGGTCCTGTCAGCTTATATAAGTTCTTAACATTCAACTATTAATTACAAAAAAAAGCGTTCCAATGGAACGCTTTTCCGTAATTAAACGAACAGGTTTAGCTATAAAGTAATAGGTATAATATTACCAGCATATTCGTTATTTTCACCTCTTTCTGGATTCTCCAAAATTACCTTCCAAATGTAAGCACTGCCGTACTTAACTACTTGTCCAGTTTTTGAATCAGTACCATTCCAACCTTGGGAAGAATCTTGTGTTTCATAAACAATGTGACCATCAGTTGGGTCAATAATTATCAACGTAAATTTCACATTCCTTTTTGTCAATGCAAATGGCATGAATGTATTGTTTCTAGGATCAATATCATTCGGCTTAAATCCTTCAACAGCCATCAAGTTATACTTTTTTTCATTGAATAATTGCTTTCTCACAGAATTTGAACATCCATTGATTCCTATTTCAGTTAGTGTAATGTTTTGAGCTCCCCTTTTATATATATGAAGATCTAACTCTTTACCCTTGTAAACATCATTATTAACAGTCCATGTTAAATTGTTCCCAACTGTACTGGTCAACTTTGTCGTTGGCAAACCTTTCTCGTATTTATTTTCTGTATCAATAATAAAATCAACATCTGGTAGCCTTTTCACTTCAAAATCAATGTGAGCAGAAGAATTTTCTCCAAACAATTGATAAGAGCCAGCATTCTTTAACTCAATGATTTCTGTAGAATTGGCAGAAATTAGTTTATTAAACCCTGGTCCAACAAGTTCTAGCGCAATATCATTTGTATTTCGAATTGTTACAGATTCGTTGGCACACACATTTTTTAATTTCGGTAAGCTTAAAGTGGCAACAAACGTTGTTTCGTCAATTTCTGCTCCTTCACCATTTGGTGGGTTTTGATTATTTGGTCCATTAAAAATTGAAGAATGCTCATCAGATTCAGAATCTCCGTTATCGACAGAAGACTCGATGTTGTGCGTCCCATCATTTTTAATACTTTCCTGACGATTTATAACTGCATCGTTTTCTGCTTCATTTTTTTCAGAAAGAACTGCTATTTCACTCGTCTTTTCAATTTTACTAGTATTATCTGTTGGTTGAGATGACTGTTCTGCCAATTTCACATCTGTCTGTGTACTGCCTTTGATATTCAAAGCGTAATATGTAGCGAAAAGTGAAACGACTACAACTGATGTTGCAACAATCCATTTTAACGTACCTCCTGAAGAACTAACTGGCATTTTAGCATCGAGCTTAGAATTCATTGCCGTCCATGCGGCTGAATTATAAGGTGCTTCAAAGTTTTTTAAACTTTCTTTGATGCTATTTTCAATATTATTTTTCATTTTACTCAATATTCGTAAACTTTTCTTTTAAAACTTTTTGCAGATTTAATTTTGCCTTGGATAAGTTGGATTTAGAAGTCCCCTCGCTAATTCCTAAAATTTCCGCAATTTCTCTGTGCGTATATTCTTCGAGAACATACAAATTAAAGACTGCTTTATAAGCCGGCGAAAGCTCATTTATCGCTTCCATCGCTATTTCCGCTTTGACTCCAACAAAATCTAATTCTTCTTTAAATACAATTGGATCTTCTGCGCCCAATTTAAAGTCTTCATCATTGTCTGTTAGTAAAGGATTATTTTTGTTTTTACGAATCGCATCTATAGCCGTATTTGCCATAATTCTACGAATCCATCCTTCAAAGGAACCTTTGTAATCAAATCGTTCAAGTTTTTCAAAAATCTTAATGAAACCTTCTTGAAGAACTTCTTCTGCCGAATCCCTATCGTTAGAGTAGCGCATACATACGCCAAGCATTTTTCCATAATAAAGCTTGAATAATTCCTCTTGTGAACGACGTTTGTTCTCCAAGCATCCTTTAATTATAGCTTTTAAATGTTCTTTATTCTCCACATTGATTTCGTTGATTAGACGCACTCTTTTTTAATGGGTTGCCTAATATTCTAAAAAAGAATTTTCTTGCGCTAAAGGTAGGACTTATATGAATAAGGAGCAAGAGAGTAAAAGTGAATAGCTATTGTAGAGTGATATAGTGAAGAGCAAGAAAAAATGACCTACTCTAGAGTTCTAATTCTCAATTACTCGAACAGTTCAATACTTCACCCTCCTAGATTAAAATGCTAATGCAAGTTTTAGTTTAAAAAATAGGGTTACCCATTTAAATCTCACAACGTAAATAGTTTACGT
>TARA_R110002072_G_scaffold32563_2_pt1 | contig 16935 bp, 18 predicted proteins | sample TARA_R110002072 | Tara Oceans TARA_R110002072 (sample SAMEA4397118) | marine metagenome | biome: Polar Biome; feature: [SRF] surface water layer (ENVO:00010504); material: water (ENVO:00002006), including particulate matter (ENVO:01000060) such as... | depth 5 m | reverse complement strand
CCCTTCGGCCCCTGTCTTTATTGCTACCTTGCCATCCATGGCGCGCATCAGTTCGGTGCAGGCGCAACCTCCGCCAGCAACCAGTTCGGGGTGCAGGCGCATTGCTTGGTGTAGGCGTGCCTCTGCAGAGCCATCGGGTGCAGCAGCGAAATGCGCCATGGCGCGTGCCATGCCGTGCAAAGTGCAAGCGTGGTTCGGGGCAGAACAGCCGTCGATGCCATATCCGGGTGAGGTTTCACGTGTCACAGTTTCAAATGCTTCGAGACAGGCACGTTGCACAGAATGTTTTATGTCAACATAATCGGGACCACCCCCCAGATGCTGATTGAGGGTCAGAAAGCCCGCATGTTTGCCAGAGCAGTTGTTGTGAATCTGGCAGGGGCTTTTGTCTGATTTGATCAAGGCCACGTCTGCCGCGCGGGAATAGGGAATATGCGCGCCGCAGCGGAAATCATCATCACCCAAGCCAAGCGTCTGAAGCCAGACACCAATACGGTCGGTGTGGATTTTGTCGCCTTGATGCGAAGCGCAGGCAAGTGCCAGCTGCTCGGTCCCGAGGCCGGCCTTATCAGCGGCACCAGAATTGATCAGCGGCAACGCCTGGATCATTTTAGACGAGGACCGAGGCAGGACAACTGCGTCCGGATCGCCCCACGCCTGAACGATCTGGCCGGTATCATCACAGATCACCGCATGGCCTGAATGTACGCTTTCAAGGAAGGGGCCGCGCCAGATTTCGGCGAAAGCGGCTGGTTTGGCCATGAATTCATCCTTTTAGTGGGCGAAAACCTGCCAATCAGGCTTTCGTTGGTCGCGTGTTTGACGTTATTATGCTTGTTGTCGAAAAGAATACAGACACTTGCAAGAGAGCATCCATGATAAGGGTGGCCAACAGGTGTTTGGAACGATGATTGAGGTTAAGGACGGCTGGAGGCTGTACAGATGCGAATTTTGAGAACGCTAGGGTGGGCAACAGGTGTTGCTGCAGTACTGGCAAGCGGCGTTTCGGCGCAAGAGCAGAGCACGAACAGAGTTGCGGCAAAAACCGATTGGAGCGTTTTTGTCGAGGATAACCCAACAGAATGCTGGGGTGTTTCGACGCCCAAGGAAACCGTGAACTCACGTGATGGCCGCGTTGTTGCCGTCAACCGGGGTCAGACGTTGCTGATGGTATTTTACCGCCCCTCTGTCGGTGCCAAAGGGCAGGTGGCCTTTACGGGCGGGTATCCCTTTGCATCCGGGTCCACGGTCAACATGAATATTTCGGGCAACTCTTTTGAATTGTTCACCGACGGGGAATGGGCATGGCCCGCGACCACAGAGGATGACAATAAAATCATCACAGCGATGAAGCGAGGCTCAGATGCGGTTCTGACGGGGCGCTCGGGCCGGGGAACGCAGACCAAAGATAGCTTTTCGCTGCTGGGCTTTACGGCAGCAGTTGAAGATGCGGCGAAACGCTGCGGCGGTTAAGGCTTTGCCAGAAACTAGGACGCAGCCCTGCACGCGCGGGGCTGTTTCTTTTTGATCTGCCCGCCAATCCCTATATAGAGGCGCATCGCCGCCAATCGGAGAATCGCCATGTCTAACACCATGTCTGACGCCACAGCACCGATCACTCAAGACGTTCACACCATTCCGCGCAAGCCGCCGGAAGGGCCGGTGAACCTTGTTGGGTTGACACGTGACGCGATGCGCGATGCCCTGATTTCCCACGGCGCGCCGGAAAAGCAAGCCAAGATGCGGGTCGGACAGATCTGGCAGTGGATTTACCAATGGGGCGTGCGCGATTTTGAAGCCATGACCAATCTGTCCAAGGCGTTCCGGGCCGAACTGGCAGAGAATTTCGTGATTGCTGTCCCAGAGGTCGTGACCAAGCAGGTCAGTGAGGACGGCACGCGTAAGTATCTGGTCCGCATTGCGGGTGGGCATGAGGTTGAGGTTGCCTATATCCCCGAAGACGAACGCGGGACACTTTGTGTGTCGAGCCAGGTGGGGTGCACGCTGACCTGTTCGTTCTGCCATACCGGGACACAAAAACTGGTGCGTAATCTGACAGCGGCGGAAATCATCGGTCAGGTTATGGTCGCGCGAGACGATTTGGACGAATGGCCAGAGACCGGCACGCGGACCTATGAGGCGCGGTTGCTTTCCAACATCGTTCTGATGGGCATGGGTGAGCCGCTTTATAATTTTGAGAACGTGCGCGATGCGATGAAAATTGCGATGGACCCAGAGGGGATACAATTGTCGCGCCGCCGCATTACGCTCAGCACATCTGGTGTGGTGCCGGAGATTGCGCGCACAGCACTGGAAATTGGATGCCAGCTTGCCGTGTCGTTTCACGCAACGACGGACGCGGTGCGTGATACGTTGGTGCCGATCAACAAGCGCTGGAACATTGCCGAACTGCTGAACGCGCTACGCGAGTATCCCAAGGTCAGCAATTCGGAGCGGATTACCTTTGAGTATGTCATGCTGGACGGCGTGAACGACAGCGACGCAGATGCGCACCGCTTGGTTGAGCTGATCCGTGGCATCCCTGCCAAGATTAACTTGATCCCGTTTAACGAATGGCCCGGTGCGCCATACAAACGGTCATCGAACAACCGTATCCGCGCCTTTTCAGAGATTGTGTATAAAGCAGGCTATGCCAGCCCGGTCCGCAAACCACGCGGCGAGGATATCATGGCGGCCTGTGGTCAGCTGAAATCAGCGACGGAACGCGCGCGCAAATCACGCAAACAGATTGAGGCAGAGGCGGGATTGACCCAGTGACCTGTGTCGCCTGAAATCTACCTTGTCGCGGCCGATCTGCCTGGCAATCTGTTCATAATGCCGTGCCCGACCGGTGATCACCTGACCCGCGACATTGATGCCTACCGCACCCGTGGGTTGGACACAGTCGTGTCCATGTTACCAGTCGAAGAGGCCGCAATGCTGGGTTTGGGCAGCGAAGAGGCCACATGCGCCCGTGCTGGGATCATATTCCTATCGTCACCCATAAGGGATTTTGGCCTGCCAGAAATCGTGGTCTTTGATGCGTTGGTCCAGAAAATTGCAGACATGTTGCGAGATGGGAAATATGTTGCCGTGCATTGCCGTGCCGGTATCGGTCGATCAGGGATGGCAACGGCCGCAACGCTCATTGCGATGGGCTTGGATTGCGGTTCGGCAGTCCGGCAAGTCACCCAAGCAAGGGGGGTTTCGATTCCCGATACAGTTGAACAAGGCAGATTTATCTCAGATTACGAAGTGCGCAGCCTTTCAAAAACACATAAGTAATTGAAATATATTTGTAAATTAAAACTACGTTCTGCTAGGGCAATCACCAAAAGACCTCTGTTCTGCCGCATTCCGGCAGAAATCATGCCATGGTCACAGATCAGATTGTTTCCTGTAACCACTCAATCAGGAGACAGCAGATGTCTATCATGATCAGCAACGACCCCTTTATCACCGCCAAGGTGATGGACTTTGTTATCCGCGAACGCCAGATGTCACTTTCTGCTCGTGAATGGAAACATCGCCTTGCTGGATACGGCTATGCCATCAAAGACACGGACCATGGCCAGGTTGTCGAAACCTTGCCGCACCATGTCGAAGTAGGCGTATTGCCATCCGAAATGCCGATCGCCCACACACACTGACGACCAGCGCAGGATCAGCGCCCGGGAATTTGATCTCGGGCTGTGGGTGCATCCCAGTTATCGATCATCTCCATCGCCTCTGCGGCTGTTTCGACAAAGCGGAACAGGTCAAGGTCCTCTGCCGAAATGGTGCCGGCATCGGCCAGCGCATCCCAGTTGATGATCCTTTCCCAAAACGCGCGGCCAAACAGCAAGAATGGCACGCGCTGCATCCGGCCCGTTTGAATCAACGTGAGGGATTCAAACATCTCATCCATGGTGCCAAAACCACCGGGAAACACACAGATTGCTTTGGCGCGCATCAGGAAATGCATCTTGCGAATCCCGAAGTAGTGAAAGTTAAAACAAAGCTCTGGCGTGACATATTCGTTCGGGGCCTGCTCAAACGGCAGCACAATATTTAACCCGATAGATTTCCCGCCTGCATCAACGGCACCACGATTGCCCGCCTCCATCACACCCGGCCCCCCGCCGGTTACGATGACGCCTTCCTTGCCGCCGTTCTCCATTGATTTCAGGGTCATAAGTCGTGCGAATTCCCGCGTCTCATCATAGAAATGGGACAGCTCCGCCAATGTCTGTGTGCGCGCGGTGTCCTTTTTCAACGGCTCAGGGATACGCGCGCCGCCAAACAGGACGATGGTGGATTTGATGCCATATGCATCCAAACCCATTTCTGGTTTCAGCAATTCCAACTGCAAACGGACCGGGCGCAATTCATCCCGGCACATGAATTCGTCATCGGTAAAGGCAAGGCGATAAGCAGGCGCGCGGGTCTGCGCTGTATCAGGTGCTTCGGCGGCGGCGGTACGGTCAGTATGTGCATCGCGCAGGGGATGCCGGCGGTTGGTTTCGTTCATAGTTTTCTCCGGTTATGCGTTGCGAGCAAGGTGGCTCGGTTGCGCGTAACATGCAACGGGTCTGCGTGATTGACCACGGCCTTGTGCCCGCGCAATATGGGGCCCTGAAAAAGGGCTAAAACGATGCTGTTACATTCTCAAATCTGTGATTTCGAATGGGCTGCGCCAGATTTTGAATTGGCAACCCCAGCGGACGAGCGTCATAGCCGCGATAGCGCGATGGGCCCAAAGGGCCTATTGGTCGCGTTTATCTGCAATCATTGCCCCTATGTGATTGCAGTGATTGATCGCTTGGCTGCTGATATGCAGGCACTAGAGGCCGATGGGATCGGCTGTGTTGCGATAATGTCGAATAATTACCGTGATTATCCTGCTGACGCGCCGGAAAAGATGGCGGTTTTTGCGCAGCAACATGGGTTGGCTGCCCCCTATCTGATCGACCACGATCAATCGGTTGGCCGCGCCTATGGTGCCGTGTGCACGCCTGATTTCTTTGGGTTTGATGCGAACGGTGGATTGCAGTACCGCGGCAGGCTGGATGATATCGGCCTGCGAGGCGATACCAGCACCCGTGACCCCGAATTGTTAAATGCGATGCGCCAGATTGCGCAGACAGGTCAAGGTCCTGCGCGCCAAACCCCTTCAATGGGCTGTTCGATCAAGTGGACCTGAACGATTGCGCCAACCCATGCTGACCGCTATAGCGCGGTAACAGTTTTTCAGCATTTGGAGATTTTTCCCATGTCAAACGCCCAACTTGAGACCGCCATTGAAACCGCATGGGACACCCGTGATCAGATCACCTCTGCCACAACGGGCGAAACGCGGGATGCGATTGAGGCGACATTGAATGCGCTTGATTCAGGCAAGCTGCGCGTCGCGGAAAAGCAGGCAGATGGCAACTGGCACGTAAACCAGTGGGCCAAAAAGGCCGTGCTGCTGGGTTTCCGCATCAAAGATATGGAACATCAGGGCGGTGGCCCACAGGGTGCTGGATGGTGGGACAAGGTGGACAGCAAGTTCAAAGGCTGGGGCGATGACCAATGGAAGACCGCAGGATTTCGCGCCGTGCCAAGCTGCGTTGTGCGCAAATCCGCATTCATCGCGCCGGGCGTCGTTCTGATGCCATCCTTTGTGAACATCGGTGCATACGTAGATAGTGGCACTATGGTTGATACTTGGGCGACTGTTGGCAGCTGTGCGCAGATTGGTAAAAACGTACACTTGTCGGGCGGTGTTGGCATTGGCGGCGTGTTGGAGCCGATGCAGGCAGGACCAACCATCATCGAAGACAATTGTTTCATCGGCGCGCGTTCCGAAGTGGTTGAAGGTTGCATCGTGCGTGAAGGGTCTGTCTTGGGCATGGGCGTGTTCATCGGCCAATCCACCAAGATTGTGGATCGTGAATCCGGTGAAGTAATGTACGGCGAGGTGCCATCGGGGTCGGTTGTGGTCGCAGGGTCGATGCCGTCAAAGAATGGCGTGCACCTTTATTGTGCGGTGATCGTAAAGCGTGTGGACGAGCGGACACGGTCCAAGACCAGCATAAACGATTTGTTGCGCGATTGAGTTTCTGACATCCTTTGGGAACCAAATGGCACATTCTGCCGTTGATTTTATCAAAGGCCGATTAAGGCCAGATTTTTCCAAGGGGAATACACATGGGTATCGGACTTATCGGGGCAATCATCGTCGGCGGACTTGCCGGGTGGATCGCCAGTATCATCATGAAGGCGGACACTGGCCTGATCACAAACATCGGTTTGGGTATCGTCGGCGCGGTTGTGTTGAACTTCATCCTGAGCCTATTCAACATTTACGCCGCTGACGCATGGATGCCGCAGTTGTTGGTTGGGCTGGTCGGTGCCTGTCTGGTGATCTGGGCGTGGCGGGCGATCCGCGAACGCGGCTGACCCTTTCCAACGCCGCAAGGACACGCTAGGGCTGCTGCGAATTAATTTGCGGCAGCCTTGTTTGTGTCAGAGCCTAAAAAACCCAAAAAACCATCGCGCCAGCAGGTCTATACCTTGCTGGTTGAAATCGGTCGCAAGGATGGTGACGGCTTGCCGGACAAGGCGACCGGAGCCGCACTGATGTGCTTTGCCTCTGGGGTGGATGAGGCGGAGGCCGTGCGTGAAACGGTTGCGATCCTCAAACAGGCAGATACCAATCCGCTGGATGTCACCGGCTACGGTACGATCGCGGACCGCGAAGCCGAAGGCGACGAGATCGACGATGAGGAACGCACATTGATGCAGCGCGCGTTGGAAGAGAATTCGGTGATAGTGGCGCAGATGACGCCGTTCTTTGACTGAAGAGACGCCGCGAGCTGTCTATTTCGACGCGAACGACACACCCCGACCGCGCGGCACGACTTCATACCCCGGCTCTTCGGGTTCGTCATCCGCCATCTCGGCTGGAAACCCATCTGCTAGAATCGACAATCCAGTTGCATCCTCTAAACGCCGAATGATGTCGTCAGATTGCGCGCGACTGCCATAGCGGTTTTGACCATCTTTAAAGATATCAATCATTAAGGGGCTGATTTCCAGCGGGATGCTGTGCTGTTCGGCGATCTTGTGGAACAGACCGATATCCTTGAGCACCAGATCCATCGTGAAAGAAATGTCGCGGCTGCCATTAAGGATCACTTGACCTTCTGTTTCTGCAACAAAGGAATTGCCGGATGAAATTGTGATGGCTTCATAGGTTGTGGCCATATCCATGCCAGCGGCTTTCATGGTGACCATCGCTTCGCAGAGGGTCAGCAGATTTGCGGTGGCCAGATAGTTGGTCATGACCTTAAGTACTGAGGCCGATCCGATGGCCCCCGTGTGCAGGACGCGGCGGCCCAACGTGGTCAGCATGGGCAACATCCGGTCAAATGTTTCACGGTCACATCCAGCAAAAATTGAGATATTGCCCGTCGCCGCGCGGTGACAGCCGCCTGAAACGGGACATTCGATAGGTGCTGCCCCCTTGGCGCGGACCAGTTCGGCGATGCGTTTGACTTCATTTTCATCTGTGGTCGACATCTCGGCCCAGATCTTGCCGACACTGAGACCGGCCAACACGCCATCCTCGGCCTCCATCACTTCGCTACAGGCGGCTGGGGACGGCAGGCAGGTGATGATGACATCACACATCTCAGCCAGCTCTTTGGGACTGTCTGCGCTGCCCGCACCGCGCGCAACAAAACCATCAACAAAGTCTTGATTCAGGTCACGCACCGTCAGGTCATACCCATTGCGCAAGATGGAACCGGCAAGTTTGCCGCCGACATTACCCAGCCCGATAAACCCAATTTTCATACTTAGCTCCCTTTTTGATAGTTGGCTCTCAGGCGTTTTTCACGATCAACAGAACCCGCGCGTCCCCTTTGGCCTGAATGGAATGATCCCGATCAGCGCGATAACGCAGGGTGTCTCCCACTTCTGCCAGCATTTCTTCTTGATCTGAACGGACAACAACCGTGCCCTTGAGAACAGTCAGATGTTCCTCGCAATTGGCTTTGTGCGGTGCGCTGTCCAGCAGGGCACCCTCATTGAAGTCAATGTCGTAAACCTCGGTTTGTCCAACATCCTCGGGCGCGCTCAGGATGCGGATAACGCATCCACCCGCCTTGTTGCTGATCTGAGGTATTTCACTGGCGCGCACCACATCCCTGATTGAGCGCGGTGCGTCCGCGCTTTCATCCAAGAGCCCAGCAAAATCCACATTCAAGGCCCGCGTGAGGTTCCAAAGACTTGCGACCGTTGGACTGGATTCGCTGCGTTCAATTTGAGACAGCATCGACCGTGAAACACCCGATAGCTGCGCCAGCGCCTCAAGGCTGAGGCCCTTTTTCTTGCGTTCCTCCTTGAGGCGCGACGCAAGACGCATACCTATTTCCAGATCAGCGGGCAAAAGGGTGTACTTCCAATTTCCAAACTCACAGCGGTTTGCTGAATGTGCGCAGAGAATGGGGATTTTGAAAGAGCCAATTGACATGCAGTGGTGATAGGCGTCCCAACCTTAGGCTGCCCGCTGTCGGGCAAGGTGGATGGCGTCATACCACCGCAGTACATGATGACCCGGCCGTCCGTGTTCAGGCAACCCGCCACGATCAAATCCATGTAAGATGCTGCTTTTCAGATGTGTTTCATTGCGCCTGATCCGCCCGATATAAAGGCTTTCTAACGCAGTACCCGCTGCCAGCATCGTATCATGGCTGGGCAGCAGTAGTTGGGAATAGCAGATTGTGGGACCGCAAGGTTCGTTCAATGCCGCGAACCCATTGACTAAATGGCGCGCCGGTACCAAGACCGCCTCTTGGTTGAACAAATACTCCACTTCGGGTCCATCAATAACAAGGCGCTGGTCGGGGGATACGATAATGTCTTGTTGCAAACCAAAGTAAGGCGCGCGCAGGCGGATTGGTCGATAGCTGCCGCGCGCCGGGACCATGCGATTGACGCGCTGCAGCACCGGCACAACGCCAGCACTTTTGGTCAAAATGGTATCGCCACGTTGTAGTTGCGCGGCAGGTTTGTACCCCCAAGGGGTCGCCAGTGGCGTGTCTGGCAATAACGTAGGCATCGGACCAATCGGTTCAATTTGATTTGAGAGTGCTGCAAATATCATGTCAGGGGCAAATGTCTGATCGCTGCGGCCGAGCATCAGGTCGCGTATGTCATCGAGCGACAAGGGCCGCGGATTTTCGACCGCAACGCTGACGACATGAGTGTCCTCGGGTTGTTCCAGTGACATGCGTCCCCATTTTGCGGTGCTGTCCCAAGAATAGGTGATGCGCACAACATCGGTGCGGCCTGCATCCTTATGCTGGATCGCGGCATGGGTGATCGCCTTACCCTGCACCTGAACCATCGCCACACCACCGCCAGGTATCGCCTGAAAAGTCAGACTGCGCAGCCAAGGGTGTGTTGTTTTATAGCCAAACAATACCTGTGGGCGTCCATCTGCGGACAACCGCGTTTCAAACATGATGGTACCACGGGTCAGCATCGCGCGCGGATCGTCCTCCAGCAGTGGTTTATCTTTTTTGTCGGACCCCAATCCTTGCCGCGAGAAGCGTCGGTCGTCGTGATCTGTCAATGCAAGCCATGTCATATTCAGGCCGCCTGAGTCGCGCGCAAAAGGTTCGCTTCATATCGCTTGAGCGTTCGCCGCGCGGATGGCGAATAGCCGCGGCCCGTCGCCGGGTCCATCTCGGGGAAAATCGCACAAATCTCATCGACGATTTTGGCCTCAAAGCTTTTGGTGGTCTGCGGTCCCGGCAAAAAGCTCTCTGTCTCCAGCCCTTCGGAAAACACAACTTGATGGCAGTCAAACATTAGGTGGACATAAGTCACCTCGCCGCCTTCACGGCGCAAAACAGAACGGTCATTCACCAGATCGCGTGCCGCAATCAGCACCTCAGCCTCGCCAAACAACAACTCGGCTAAATTGTCGCGGATCAGAATCCGGTGCAACGGCGACACCAGAAGATCACGATGTTCACCAAAGGTGTTTGCCCGGATATGAATAGGGGCAAAATCACCAGTTGCCGCAACACTGCGCGCGCCAATCCAGCGCAAATGTTGCGGCCCGTCGTCCTTGGTCATGACCAGATCACCGGGCCGCAATATCTCTGCGGCACATTCGCCGCTGGGCGTCGCGATCAACGTGCCTGCAACAAAACAGGGGACACCCGTCGCGTTGACAAAGCCGACGTCGGTGTCCGTCCCGTTGTCGATTGTATAGGTAAAGTTGAAATTTTCTACATCACCGTCACCCGTGATAGTGAACGTTCCATCGGCGTTCAGGCGTACAGTCTGGCCTGTGGGCAGGGTGATGATATCACCAGCGGAAACGGCAATCCCGTTGATGTCCGTAATGGTCAGCGTGCCGACGCCGTTGTTGATGTCGTTGCCCAAGACATCAATCTCGCGCTCGCCGGTGGGGAACAGATCGACGTTGTCCGAAACGGCAACCAGATCGGTTTGAACAGAATTGCCCGCGATCAAAAGGTTTGAATCGTAACTGCTGTCGGCGACGTCCGCGATGGCGATCCGCATGGAGTTCACGACACCGGGATTGACGAACATGGTCAGGGTCAGCGTGATGGTAAAACCGTCCATCTCGGTGTTGGCTTCGTCGTTTTGGTTCGAGACAAACATGTTAATGTTGTTCGACGTGTTGACGTTGCCGGGGTCAACATCGCCGTTGCCGACATCCATCGGAACAAGGGTGCCGTTTATCCAAACACCCACGAAATCCTGATAGATTGAATTCTCAAACTCAGGGTATTCCTCGGACGAAAAGACAAACTGCATCGTCATCAAAGAAGCGTCTGGAATAAAATCTACATCCAGCGTCGCGGCGTCGTACGTGCGTGCGCCTGCGGCATTGTTATATTGGTTAAAGTTGTTTGTGCCTGATGTGTTTGTCGATGTGTTGGTACTTTGGTTGGCCTGACCATTGGAATTCGTAAAATCCTGGGCGTTGCCAGTTGACAGGATCACGCCGGTATCACCGGGTACCACGCCCGGTGACGTTGTCGTGCCGCCCGAATAAATACCAGCGCTGTCATTGTCGCCAAAATAGGTCGCCCCCGTGACGGTGACACCGTTCCCGAAAATGGCATTTGCCATATCCGTAGCGGTCGTGCCCTCACGAACCGTTTCAATCGGAAGTTCCGACGCTGCAACCATGCCTGTGCCCCACACCTTTGATCGAGACGGCCACAGTCAGCACAGCACAGAATACCCATGCCCTTTTTATGTTTTGATGACCGATTTGCCCTGTTTTCAGGTGCTAAATGCGGTCGTACACTGCTGATGCCCTGCCTCGGGTCATATTATTAGTGGATTCTTAACACGAGAAACGGGAAACTGTTAAGCTTTTCCTGCTTCCACCCCCTTGGCACCGCGCTTTTTTCGCCACAAAAGGGGAACACCACCGATTTTCCCCCAACGAAGGAACCGCAATGTCTGGCATTGACCCTGCTGAATTGACTGCAAAACTGGTGCGCTGTGCCTCTGTCACACCTGCAAATGAAGGTGCATTGGAAGTCTTGCATAACCTGCTTAGCGACGCGGGCTTCGATTGCGCTTGGGCGGATCGGGGTGGTATTAAGAACCTGTTTGCCCGCTGGGGAAAAAAAAGCAACACGCGGTCCTTTGGGTTTAATGGACATACAGATGTTGTTCCGATCGGAAACGTGGCGGATTGGACAATGCCCCCCTTTGGTGCAGAAGTAAAAGACGGCATCATGTTTGGCCGCGGCACCACTGACATGAAATCCGGTGTTGCTGCGTTTGCGGCTGCAGCAGTTGATTTTGTGCGCGAAACCCCACCCAATGGGTCCATCATACTGGCAATCACAGGGGACGAAGAGGGCGAGGCCGACGATGGCACCACCGCCTTGTTAGACTACATGACAGACCACGGCGAACGCATGGATGTCTGTCTGGTAGGGGAGCCGACCTGCCCCGAAACCATGGGCGATATGATGAAGATCGGTCGGCGCGGGTCGATGAACGCGCATTTTCGTGTAGTCGGCAAACAGGGCCATGCTGCCTATCCGCACCGGGCGAATAATCCCCTAACTGCTATGGTCCGGTTGATGGATATTTTGGCGTCACATAAGTTGGATGAGGGTACCGACCATTTTGATGCGTCCACGCTGGCGGTTGTGACGGTCGACACCGGAAATCCGGCCACGAATGTGATCCCGGCGGAGTGTCGCGCGGCGGTAAATATCCGATTTAATGACTTACATTCCGGAGAAAGCTTGACCAGGTGGCTTGAGCTGCAGGCCGCTGATATTAGAGAAAAATTTAGCATTCAGATCGAGATCGAAGTGAAAATTTCCGGTGAAAGCTTTATCACGCCACCTGGTCCACTGTCTGAAATGGTGTCAAAGGCAGTTGCGGCAGAAACAGGTGTGACGCCTGTAATGTCAACGAGCGGAGGCACGTCTGATGCGCGGTTTGTGAAATCGCATTGCCCAGTTGTTGAATTTGGTCTTGTGGGTCAATCCATGCACCAAGTGGATGAACATGTGCGGGTGGACCACATCCATCAACTCAAGGCGATCTATGGCCGCATTCTGAGAGACTACTTTGCGTGACCATACGGATTAATCTTACGGATGATATTGCGGTGTGCAGAATGCTGCGGCGGGCTGTTTTTATCGACGAACAAGGCGTGTCTGAGGCGGATGAACTGGACGATCTTGATGATCAATGCCTGCATTTGCTGGCGCGCGATGGTCCATTGCCTGTTGGGACCGCACGGGTTCACCTTGCCGGAAATCTAGCGAAAATAGCACGCGTTTGTGTCATCACATCGCACCGAGGCACAGGTCTGGGCGCGGCCCTTATCCGCGCCGCATTGGATATTGCCAAGGCGCAACCGGGCGTGGATCAAGCCAAGCTGGGTGCCCAAGTTCACGCCTTGGGATTTTACGAGGCACTGGGGTTTAAACCTATTGGACCGGTGTATGACGATGCTGGCATTGATCATCAGGACATGGTGCAAGACCTGTGAAACAAACCCTGATCATTATGGTCAAAGAACCGCGCCCCGGCAGGGTAAAGACGCGGTTGGGGCGGGATATCGGAATGACAGCGGCGGCATGGTGGTTTCGTCATCAAACGCGCAAATTAATCCGCCGTGTACGAGACCCGCGCTGGCAAGTTGTCTTGGCGGTGTCCCCTGATGTCGAAGGGATGAAAAGCCGGATCTGGCCCGAATGCTTGACGCGCTGGCCGCAAGGGCGCGGCAATCTGGGGGATCGAATGGCACGCATGATGGGACAGGTGCAGATTGGCCCGGCCTGCGTCATTGGCGCGGACATCCCCGGCATCACGCGGCCACAGATCGCCGCGGCGTTTCGGGCATTGGGCAGCCACGATGCGGCTTTTGGGCCTGCGCCAGACGGAGGATATTGGCTGATTGGGTTGAAACATCCACGCAGGCAGCCGTTGACCTTGTTTCATGGTGTCAGGTGGTCAACCCCCCATGCGCTTGCCGATACCAAGGCATCCTTGCCGGGGTACCGCATTGCAGAGGTTGCAACCTTGAACGACGTGGATGAGGTGACTGATCTGCGACCGATTTGACCATGACGTGCGCCCATGCGCGTGCTACCTGAGGGGCATGAGCAAATTACCATCAAAACCCGAGATCCTCGAATGGATCGAACAGAACCCTACACTGACCGCCAAGCGCGATATCGCCAAAGCGTTTGGGATCAAAGGTGCTGCCCGCATCGACCTCAAGCGCATGATGAAAGAGCTGGAAGCCGAAGGTCATCTGGAGAAACGCAAGAAAAGCTATCAAGACCCTGACCGTTTGCCACCCGTTTCGGTTTTGCTGGTAACGGGCACCGATAAGGATGGCGATTTGTTCGCCAAACCAATGGAATGGCAAGGCAGCGGCAAAGAGCCCGTTTTGCTGGTGATCCCACGCGCCTCTGACCCCGCGCTGGGCGAGGGCGACCGCATTCTGGCTCGGCTAACGCTGGTCAAGGATGAGGGGCATACTTACGAGGCGCGGTTGATTCGGCGGATCGGGACCAATCCAAAACGCGTTATGGGCATCTTTCGCAAATCCGCCGAAGGGGGGCGTATTCACCCCATCGACAAAGGCGCGGACCGGGAATGGATCGTGGCCAGTGACGCAATGCATGGTGCCAAAGACGGCGAATTGGTCGAAGCGGAACAGGCTGGACCAAAGGGCCGCATGGGCCTGCCCCGCGCCCGCATTGTTGAGCGATTGGGCGATCCATCTGCACCCAAGGCGGTATCACTGATTGCCATTCACCAACATGGCATTCCCGACCATTTCCCCGATGACGTGATAGCAGAGGCCGACGCGGCCAAACCGATGGGATTGAAAGGGCGCGAGGATATGCGCGATCTGCCGTTGATCACGATTGACCCTTCGGATGCGCGCGACCATGACGATGCCTGTTATGCGCAGGCCGATGACGATCCCAAGAACGTGGGTGGTCATGTGGTTTGGGTCGCGATTGCAGATGTGGCCGGGTATGTCACGCCAGGGTCCGCATTGGATCGTGAGGCACGCAAGCGCGGCAATTCTACCTATTTCCCCGACCGGGTTGTGCCGATGTTGCCGGATCGTTTGTCGGGTGATTTGTGTTCACTGCACGAAGGGGTGCCGCGCGCCTCGATCGCGGTGCGCATGGTGCTTGATGCCAAGGGTCAAAAGCTGTCTCATTCGTTTCATCGCGTGCTGATGAAATCGCCTGCGTCACTGCACTATGAAGAAGTGCAGGATGCTATTGACGGCAACCCGAATGACCGCACTGGCCCCTTATTGGAGTCTGTTTTGAAACCACTTTACGCCGCTTACGCCGCATTGAAAGAGGCCCGCAAATTGCGACAACCCCTTGATCTGGACCTGCCGGAGCGGCGCATCGAATTGGGCGACGATGGCAAGGTTAGTTCTGTCAATTTCAAAGATCGACTGGACGCGCATCGGTTGATCGAAGAACTGATGGTGCTGGCGAATGTTGCCGCTGCCGAAACGTTGCTGGCCAAGAAAACCCCCCTGCTTTTTCGTGTGCATGAGGAACCCTCACCAGAGAAACTCGAAAGTCTGCGAGAAACTGCTCAGGCGGCTGGGTTCACCCTTGCCAAGGGCCAGGTTTTGCAGACCTCGCATTTGAACCGCTTGCTGAATGATGCGGCGGGGACCGATGATGCGGAACTGATCAATATCTCAACCTTGCGGTCAATGACGCAAGCCTACTATGCGCCCGCCCACATCGGGCATTTTGGCCTCGCTCTTCGCTCTTATGCGCACTTTACCTCACCGATCCGACGGTATGCTGACCTGGTCGTGCACCGCGCACTGATTACTGCACATGGCTGGGGCAAGGACGGGTTGCAGGCGGAAGAAATTGAAATGCTGGAGCAGACCGGCGCACATATTTCTGACACCGAACGCCGGTCTATGGTGGCGGAGCGCGATACCACAGATCGTTATCTGGCCGCGTTTTTGTCTGAACGCGTTGGGAATGAATTCACTGGGCGGATCAGCGGGATTGCGCGCTTTGGTGCTTTTGTAAAACTGGACGAAACAGGGGCTGACGGATTGCTGCCGATGCGGTCCTTGGGGCGCGAGTATTTCCATCACGACGCTGAGGCGCAAACGTTAATTGGGTCTGATACCGGGATGGTCATCAGCATCGGCCAGCGCGTTACTGTACGCTTGGCCGAGGCCGTCCCTGTCACGGGTGGTATCACGCTCGAATTGCTTGAGATTGAAGATCAAAAAGTGCCGCAAGGGGGCCGCGGCCCGGCTGGGCGCGCGCCCCGTCGCAAAGGCAGCAATGCCAAGCGCAAGAAGGATAAGATCAAGCGCAAAGTGACGCGGACGCGGCGTTAGGGCGCGGCGCTGACATCGCATCCTCTGCCCGGTCAATATAGCGACACAGGATTTCGTCCTCAGCGATCCGCGTCTTGATTAGCGTCGTGCCGGGCGTTGCGCGCAGGCCTGCAAGCATGGGGGCAACAGACGCATCAGCAGCGGTCGGCTGATCACCGAAGAGGAACCTACCGTGCCAAAGGCGGGTCGTGATTGCTTGCAAATCAGGTTCGATCTTTTGCAGGCGCTCTTGGGGTGTCAGGCGGCCAAGTCCCTGCTGATGCATCCCTTGCAAACAGGCCTTGCGCAGTTTGTTGGTTACAAATCCACGTAGGATCGGGGGAATGGCCGTAAAGTAGGTGTCGCGGATCACCGGCCAAACGGTATCTTCGCCCCAGCGCTGCAGGACACAGTGGAAATACAAATGCTCTTCTGCCATCCGAACAAACGCGCGCGAGGTTGCCTTTTCCATATCGCTCAGGCCCGCGTCAAAATCGGCCCCCTGTTGCTCAAGGTAGGCGCGTATGTTTTCGCTATCATGGATCAGGGCTTCGCCTACGCGAATGACAGGGAGCTTTTGCTTGGGCATCTGCCGTGGGTCCATGCGGTCTTCACGCTGCCATGGCAGGCCAGACATATTCAACAGCCAAGCCGCCTTGACACAAAACGGGCTGGCACTGATTTGATCAAATGCTGGGGCGAATGTGATGAGGGTGATCATAGGTTTCTCCAATCAACTCTGCGGATAATATATCAACCAGTACTGTCAATTTCTGTCAGTATGCGTTAGATTTGGCATATGAATAGAACGCACCGCCTGTTTCAGATGATGACCGCGCTTCGCCGTATGCCGGCCCCTGTGCGGGCGGCACAATTGGCAGACGAACTCAATATATCTTTGCGGACTGTTTACCGGGATATTGACGCGTTGCGAGGTTTGGGCGCTGTCATCGATGGAGAAGCCGGGTTTGGATATACCTTGATCGAAGACGCGGCGTTGCCCCCTTTGGGGTTTGAAAATGATGAGTTGGAGGCGCTGGTCCTTG
>TARA_R110002072_G_scaffold4508_2_pt1 | contig 17005 bp, 11 predicted proteins | sample TARA_R110002072 | Tara Oceans TARA_R110002072 (sample SAMEA4397118) | marine metagenome | biome: Polar Biome; feature: [SRF] surface water layer (ENVO:00010504); material: water (ENVO:00002006), including particulate matter (ENVO:01000060) such as... | depth 5 m | reverse complement strand
GCTGGGGCGGGTCGAGGGCACTGGCCCGCAAGGGCGTATTCTCAAGGAAGATCTGCAGCAGTTTGTAAAAAAATCATTGAGTAGTCCTGTCGCGACGGCAACAGGGGGTGGTGCGCTGCCGATGGTGCCGGAGGTCGACTTCGCCAAATTCGGCGACGTTGACGTCACCGAGCGCAGCAAACTCGACAAGCTTACCGCCGCCAATATGCACCGTAGCTGGCTCAATGTGCCCCACGTCACGCAGTTTGATGAGGCCGATATTACGGATCTGGAAGCGTTCAGGGCCACGCTCAAGCGCGAGGCTGAGAAACGCGAAACGAAACTCTCGCCGCTGCCCTTTGTGCTCAAGGCCTGTGCGGTTGCGCTGCGCGACAACCCCAAAATCAACAGTTCGCTGGCGCAGGGCGGCGACAGCCTCGTGTACAAGAAATACATTCACATCGGGATGGCGGTGGACACACCGGCCGGGCTGATGGTGCCGGTCATTCGCGATGTCGATCGCAAAACCATCTGGGAGTTGGCCGCTGAGGTTGCCGAGCTGGCGGGCAAGGCGAGGGACAGGAAGCTCAGCCCCGCTGAGATGCAGGGCGGCTGTTTCACTGTTTCCAGCCTGGGCGCTATCGGCGGCAACGGTTTTACGCCCGTCGTCAATACCCCTGAAGTGGCGATTCTGGGCGTCTCAAAGGCGGCGATAAAGCCGGTGTGGAATGGCAGTGAGTTCATGCCACGCACCTTGCTGCCGCTGGCGCTGTCCTATGATCACCGCGTGGTGAACGGTGGCGACGGCGGACGCTTTCTCACGCAGCTGGCCAGCCTGCTCAGCGATATCCGTCAATTGAGTTTGTAACCCTCACAACCAGTGCCAGTGCTGTCGCACAGCAGCCTGTATGTGTGCAGGGTGGCACGGTGATGCCGCCGCAGTGGGCCACAGTTGCGGTGCCAGCGTTGCCAGCTCGCGCAGTGAGCAAGGGGGTAGCCCGCCGTCGCGCAGCGCGTGGATAAACTGCAGGGTGCGCAAGCCGTCAAACCACTGGTGAAAGTAGCGCTGGAATTGTGAGCCGGATGTCGCCTGTCGCCTGCAGTGGTCCCGGACCGCAGCGACGCCCAGTCTTTCCAGCGCCCCGCCTGCCTGTCGGGCCAGTGCCGGGGTCAGGTTGCCCCGCTGGCATCCCCGCTCGATCATCAGTGACGCTATATCTTGTTCGGGCGCGTCTGCCAGCGCAGGCAGGGTCGCGAGCAACGCGGCCAGTGCCGAGAAACAGTGTGGGTGATAAAACAGTGCCGCTTCGCGCGGTGCATCGGCTGCTGCAATCGCCGCGACGGCCGGGCCTGTGCCGAAGGGCACGCGCGCCGAGAAGCGGGACTGTAAGGCTATCGATTGTCCCTGCAAGCGGCTTACAGGCCCCAGTTTTGCCAGTTTGTTCAGCAGATAGAAATCCTCCGCGCCCGCGCGCCTGGGGAAGCCGCGCACATGTGCGTAGGCCGGCGCCCTGACGGCCAGGCAACTGCCGAGGGTATGGAAAGCATAGGGTGAGCCAGCGTACTCCAATCCCAGCACATAGTGATGCAGGCGCAGTTCGTACAGTGTGGTAGCTTCATTGCAGGCCTCATCGGTGCCCGCGGTGTGCTGGAATGGGAACACGGCGGCAACCGCGTCCGGCGCGACGCTTTCCAGCCGGGTAAAATAATCCTGCGGCAGCGTGGCATCGGCATCCGTGCTACACAGCCACTGACCGCCGATGCCGCCCGCATCCATCCACTGCAAGGCCAGGTCGCAACCTGCTTTGCGTGCCAGACCGACGCCCTGGGCCCGGGGTGTCGGTCCCCGCAACATTTCCATGTCGTGAAGGTACAAATCCACCTGCGGGTCCAGGCAGTACACTGGCACAGTGTCGCGTGTCGTGCGTGGCAGGCTGGCTTGCTGCGGGCTGTCGCGCAGAGCCGAATTGGCCAACATGTCCAGATCCGAATCGGGACGATTCAGCACCAGTATGACCAGCGTTCGCCCAGTGCCTGCGGGCAGTCGCGCCAGTCGTTGCAGCAGTGCGGGGTGCTCGCGATAGGCGGGCACCACCAGCACACTGTGCCAGTGTTGCCGGGTAAAGCGGGGCGCGGGCAGGCCCTGTTCTGTGTAGTTGTGCAGATAGCGGTGCAGGGCGACGGCGTCGCGCATCAGGACCGGGCCGCGCCCAGGCTAGTAACGCGCGCCCCGGGGCACAATAGCGCTATGCTGCTCATCAGTGCAGCGCTGCGCGTATCGGCAGGCGGGCAACGAGGCTCGCCTCGATGTCGAGCAGTTCATGCCAACGCTGCGCTATCGCATCTGCGTCAAGATACTGTTTGGCCAGTGCCAGGAACAGTTCGAAGTGGCGCTCCTCGGAACGGGCGATGGATTGATAGAACTTTTTCAGTGGTCCGGGCGCCAGTGCCTCTGCCACCAGTGCAAACCGCTCGGCGCCGCGTGCCTCGATAATGCTCGCGGTCAGCAGCCGGTCCATCAGGTACACTTCTCTGCCCTGTCGAATCGATTGACGAAACTCCACAACGTAGGGGTCTTTCTGGTCGGGAGCTGTGGTCAGGCCGCGCTGGTGAATCCACTTCAACACCTCGCGGTAGTGGGTCAGCTCCTCAATCGCCAGATCTGCCATGGCGCTCACCAGTGCGGTGCGATCGGGGTAGTGCGAGAGCATCGAGATCGCCATCCCCGAGGCTTTTTTTTCCGCGGTCGCATGGTCCAGCAGGAAACTGTCGAAATCTGACAGCACCGCCTCTGTCCAGGCGGCTGGCGTGCGGTAGCGAAGTGGGGATTCAAGCATGGGACGAAAGCAGTGTATCTAGCCAAAAGGCCTGCTATTGAACGTTAACCGGACACTGAAAACAAGAACCCGGGCGCTGCCACAACTTGCAGCAGTTCGCGATCGGTATGTTAAACTGCCCGGTCATTGAATGCCTGACAGCGATTATCAGCCTTACATTGACCTACAGAACCAGGACAGCCTGCCAATGATCATCAAACCACGCGTACGCGGATTTCTCTGTATCACCACTCACCCGACGGGTTGCGACGCCAATGTGAAGCGGCAGATAGAGTACGTCAAAGGCAGGGGCAGTATCGAGAACGGTCCCAAGCGTGTACTGGTCATCGGTGCATCCACCGGTTACGGGCTGTCGTCCAGAATCACCGCCGCCTTTGGCTGCGGTGCGGCAACGCTGGGTGTGTTTTTCGAGAAAGAGGGCTCCGCAACCAAGCCCGGCACGGCGGGCTGGTATAATTCAGCCGCGTTTCACAAGTACGCCGAGGCCGAGGGCCTGTACGCCAAAAGCATCAATGGCGACGCGTTCAGTGACGAGATTAAACAGAAGGCTATCGATACCATCAAGGCGGACCTGGGGCAGGTCGATCTTGTGGTCTACAGTCTGGCCTCGCCCCGTCGCCAGCATCCGGTGACCGGTGTCATACACAATTCCACACTCAAGCCGATTGGCAGTGATGCGACCCAAAAAGGCGTTAATACCGACAAGGAAGAGGTGCAGGATTTCCACCTGGAGGCGGCCACCCAGGAAGAGATCGACAATACCGTGGCGGTGATGGGCGGCGAGGACTGGCAGATGTGGATCGATGCGCTCGACGATGCCGGAGTGCTGGCAGTCGGCGCAAAAACGACAGCGTATACTTACATCGGCGAGAAACTGACATGGGACATCTACTGGCACGGCACTATCGGTGCGGCCAAGAAGGATCTGGACAAGCGCGTTGTCAGCATTCGTGACCGGCTGTCGGCAAAGGGCGGCGATGCACGTGTCTCTGTGCTCAAGGCAGTGGTGACCCAGGCCAGTGCCGCGATCCCCGCGATGCCTATCTATCTCGCACTGTTGTTCAAAGTCATGAAAGAGCAGGGCGTGCACGAGGGTTGTATCGAGCAGATAGACAGCCTGTTTCGCGACTCCCTGTACAATGCCGCGCCGCAACTGGATGAAGAGGGTCGGCTGCGTGCTGACCGCAAGGAACTCGATCCGGCGATACAGGCGGCAGTGGCGGGCCTGTGGGAGCGCATCAATACCGACACACTGAAGGACTTGTCAGATTTCGCAGGATACAAGCGCGAGTTCCTGCAACTGTTCGGCTTTGAGGTAGAGGGCGTGGACTACGATGCCGACGTCAATCCCGAAGTGACTATAGCGAATATGGTCTGAGCCGATGTTCGATCACGGCATACCGTTTCGACTTAACCCGCGGGTGCGGCGACTGGTGGCACCCAATCCCGGTGTGATGACCGGCCCCGGAACCAATACCTATCTGCTTGGCGACGACGAGGTTGCAGTACTGGATCCGGGCCCCGCCATTCCCGCTCACATCGACGCGATACTGGCGGCGGCCGGAGATCGCATCCGCTGGATCGTCTGCACCCACACGCATCCGGATCATTCCCCCGCCTGGCAGGCCGTGGCAGAAGCCACTGGCGCGCAGGTCATCGGCGCATTGCCCGCGGACGATATGTTCCAGGACACGACCTTCAACCCGGCGGTTGAGGTACAGCACGATCACGTGTTGGCGACCCGTGAGTTTACGCTGCGCGCGGTCCACACCCCCGGCCATGTCAGTAATCACTACTGCTACTTCCTTGAGGAAGAGGGCATGATGTTTGCCGGCGATCATATTATGAACGGTTCAACGGTGGTCATCATCCCTCCCAGCGGTGATATGAAAGCGTACATCGAGTCGCTACGCCGACTGCTGGACTATCCGCTCAAGACGATTGCGCCGGGGCATGGCGATGTCATGTCGGAGCCGACTGCGGCGGTGGATTGGCTGGTCAATCACCGTTTGCAGCGTGAGCAGAAAGTGGTCGATGGCCTGCGTGAGACAGGGCGTGCATCGCTCGATGAACTGGTGAAAGTGGTCTATGACGACGTCAATACCAGTTTGCACAAGATGGCGAAATTGTCACTGTCTGCACATTTGATTAAATTGCAGCAGGAAGCGCGTGTGCAGTTGTATGAGTCTGATGATACCTGGGAGCTGACGCAGATCTAGGCCAGCACGGCACACTACAACGCCCATCGGCCGGGGCGGACACTACTAACAATAACGTTGGAGAGCAGTATCGATGAATGGTTTGATGATGAATCGGCAGCTGACAATTGCATCTATTGTTGAGCATGCAGAGCGCGTGAATGGGAACGCCGAGATTGTCTCGGTGACCGCGGAGAACCCGCGCCATCGCTATACCTACCGTGAGGCGTTTGCGCGCGCACGGCAGCTGGCTGACGCGATGTCCCACTGGGGTTTGCAGCAGGGCGATCGTATTGCCACGCTGGCGTGGAACGAGTACCGGCACTTCGAAACCTATTATGCGTCGGCGTGCAGCGGCTACGTCTGCCACACGATCAATCCGCGACTGTTTCCAGAGCAGCTGGTTTACATTATCAATCACGCCGAGGATCGCTACGTTTTTCTCGACCCGGATTTTTTGCCGCTGGTTGAGGGTCTGGCGGAACAGTGTCCTACTGTGCGCGGCTGGGTGATTCTGGCGAGCGAGGAGCATATGCCGGCAACCGACCTGCCCAACGCCATTTGTTATGAGTCACTGGTCGCGTCGGGCAGCGCCGCATTTCAGTGGCCGTCACTGGATGAAAACACCGCCTGCGCACTGTGCTATACCTCGGGCACCACCGGCAATCCCAAGGGCGTGTTGTACTCCCATCGCTCGACCATGCTGCACGCTTACGCGACGATGATGCCGGATGCACTGGGCATCTCACGGGCCGATGTGGTGCTGCCGATTGTGCCCATGTTCCATGTCAATGCCTGGGGCAATCCGTACTCCTGCCCGATGGCGGGCGCCAAACTGGTTTTCCCCGGCAATAAAATGGGCGATGGCAAAACGCTGTGCGAGTTGATCAATGAGGAGAAAGTGACGCTATCCGCTGGCGTGCCTACAGTGTGGCTGGGCGTGCTCGCGCACCTGAAAGCGAGCGGCCAGCGTGTCGATACACTGCGGCAAATAGTCGTGGGTGGCGCAGCCTGCCCTCTCTCGATAACGGAGGAATTTGATGGTTATGGCGTGGAAGCGCGTGTCGGTTGGGGTATGACCGAAATGAGTCCGCTGGGCACTGCCAATGCCAGCGGTTCGCAACGCGATCGCTATAGCGACGAGGAGTTTGCGAAAGTTCGTCTGAAGGGTGGGCGACCGATTTTCGGTGTGGAGATGAAAATCGTCGACGATGCCGGAGAGGAATTGCCCTGGGATGGTGTGTCGTTTGGCTCGCTGATGGTGCGCGGCCCCTGGGTGTGTTCAAGCTACTTCAAGCTGGAGGGCTCTGGCGCCCACGCCAGGGAATCAGGCTGGTTTGAAACCGGGGATGTCGCCACTATTGACCCGGATGGCTTTATGGCGATTACCGACCGCACCAAGGACGTGATCAAGTCCGGCGGCGAGTGGATTTCCTCCATTGAGGTGGAGAACGTCGCCACCGATCATCCCAAAGTCGCCGAGGCTGCAGTGATTGGCCACTATCATCCCAAGTGGAGTGAGCGGCCATTGCTGATTGTGGTGCGCGGCCCACAGGGCGAAGACCTCACCGCAGAGGAAATGCTGGGCTGGTTTGAGGGCAGGATTGCCAAGTGGTGGATACCCGAGGCAGTCGAGTTCGTCGATGAGCTACCGCATACTGCCACTGGCAAAATACAGAAGGTCGCCCTGCGTGAGCAGTTCAAGGGCTATGCTTTTTCAACGTGATAAATTGCCCGCATAACGAGGGATAGCCGGCATCCTTGCCGCCTTTCTCAAGGTGCAGTAATACAATCGCGAAGCCGGTCAACCGGTATTGCGCATCCCGGCCGCTATACCCGCGATCGTCACCATGATGGCCTGGTCGATCACGTCGTCCTGTTGCTTGCGATTTCGCTCCAGCAATTCGGCCTGCAGGAAGTTTAGTGGATCGGTGTAGATATTCCGCAGCTGGATTGATTCACGCGACCAGGACTGGTGCTGTAACAACTCGGATTCGCCCAGTAGTTCGAGGATCACATCGATATCGGATGCCAATTGTGCGCGCAGTTGCTCGCCGATCTCGCGGTACTGATGCGAGACCAGCTTCTGGTCGTAGTACTCGGACAGACCGCTGTCAGCCTTCGCAAACACCATTTCCAGCATCGACAGACGGGTGGAAAAAAACGGCCAGTGTTGACTCATTTCCTTCAGGGTATCGATTTTTCCGGCGGCCATTAAATCCTTGAACGCCTGGCCGGCACCCAGCCAGGCGGGCAGCATCAGGCGATTCTGGGTCCAGGCGAAGATCCACGGAATCGCGCGCAGGGAGGCGATACCGCCGCCCGATTTCCGTCGCGCCGGCCGCGAGCCCAGCGGCAGTTTCGCCAGTTCCTGCTCGGGTGTGGCCTCCCTGAAGTAACTGACAAAGTCCACATTGTCCCGCACATAGGCCCGGTAGTAGTCACACGAACTGTCTGACAGACTGTCCATTACATCGCGCCACTCCTGCTTCGGTGTCGGCGGCTCCATCAGGTTTGCCTGCAGGATGGCGCTGGTGTAGAGGGCCAGCGTCTTGATCGCCATTGCCTTTAACCCCAGTTTGGTCCTGATCATTTCACCCTGTTCGGTGACGCGCAGGCCGTGCTCCAGCGAGCCGGGCGGTTGCGACAGTAACGCCGCGTGTGCGGGCGCGCCGCCGCGACCGATGGTGCCGCCGCGGCCGTGGAACAGGGTGAGTTTGATGCCGGATTGCCGACAGCGTTCTATCAGCGCTTCCTGCGCGCGATACTGGGCCCAGGACGCCGCCAGCATGCCGGCATCCTTGGAGGAGTCCGAGTAGCCGATCATCACCATCATCCGCCCCTGCAGGTGCTGGAGGTACTGTGGAATCGACAGCAAACGGTCGACCACCTCGGCCGAGCGGTTCAGGTCATCCAGAGTCTCGAACAAGGGCACAACTGGCAGTGGTGTACGCAGGCCGGACGCTTTCAATAGCAACTCTACTGCCAGCACATCCGAGGCTTGTCGCGCCATCGAAATGGTATAACAGCCAAGTGCTGCAGGCGGTTGCCGGGCGACCACGGCACAGGTATCCAGCACTTCCTTTACCTGTTCACCCGGTTGCCAGTCAGTGGGTATGAGCGGTCGTTTACTGGCCAATTCCCCGAGCAGGAAGGCCTGCTTTTGTTGCTCTTCCCACTGCTGGTAATCACCGAGATCGAGGAATTGTGTCAGTTCAGACAGCGCCTCGGTATGGCGATCCGAATCCTGGCGGATGTCCAGCCGCACCAGATTCACACCAAAACACTTTATCCGCCGCAGCAGGTCGAGCAACTTGCCGTGGGCAATATTGACCATGCCGCAGTCCAGCAGCGACTGATAGCAGGCATACGCCGGCTGCCACAGCTCTTCCTCACGCAGGATGATGCTATCGTCCGGCGCCTTGTGGTCGTTAATCTGTGCCGTGAGCGCTTGCAGGGTCAGGCGTAGCTTGTCACGCAACGACCGCAGCACACTGCGGTAGGGTTCCCGCGTGTTGTCGGTCAACTCTTGCAGTGCCTTGTTGCAGGCGGTCATGGACAGCTCTTCCACCAGCGCTTCCACATCCTTCAGGTAGAGCGCGGTGGCCTGCCAGCGACCCAGCAGCAACACCTCTTCTGTGACGGCCGCGGTTACGTTGGGGTTGCCGTCGCGATCGCCGCCCAGCCAGGAGGCAAAAGTCACTGGCGCTGCTTCCTCGGGCAGGCAGTTGCCGGTGATGTTGAAAAGGGTGTTGTTCAGCCGGCGCAGGAATTCAGGGATAGCATCCCACAGCGAGTTTTCCACCACGGCAAAGCCCCACTTGGCCTCGTCAATCGGGGTTGGCCGTTGATCGCGAAAATCGTGGGTGTGCCATATCTGTGCAATCAGCTCCCGCAGGCGTTGGTGGATGACGTCCTCCTCACGCTCTGTCAGGCCCTCCAGTTCCAACTGGCCGAGACAGGTATCGATCTCGCCGTGTTTGTGGATCAGCGTGCGCCGCGTGATCTCGGTAGGGTGGGCGGTCAGTACCAGCTCGATTTTGAGATTTTCAATCGCGGTATTGATATCACTGGCGTTGCGACCCTCGCTTTGCAACAGCTCGAATACCCCGGCCAGTGCTTCTGTCGCGGAGTACTCTTTGTCCATCTCGCGGGAGATTGTATGGTGTTGATCGGCGATATTGGCCAGATTGAGAAACTGGCTGAAGGCTCTGGCGACGGGTAGCAACTCGTCTCTGTCCAGGCCCAGTAGAAGCGCTTTCAGTCTGTCTTCATCACCGCTATCACCGCCGCGCGCTGACTTGGAGAGAGTGCGAATTTCCTCTATTTTATTGAGGAAGTTCGCCCCTGCTGCGTCACTCATGGTGTCGCCCAGAATACGGCCGAGCATGCTGACGTTTTGTCTCAGTGAGGAGTATTGCTGGTCATTCATCATTTCACCTGTGTCGTATTCTGCTAGTCGTAGACATCGATCATCTTTGCGTCGCCGAAAAACGGCAGGCGGCTGCATAAATCCGGGTCGAGGGGGAGTTGCTGGTGACGCCACAGCGGTTCCCAGCAGCCGTGTTGCACCAACAGGTCCCGCGCCTCGCCCTGCTGCTGGTCGGGCAGTGCGTCAAAGTGCTCGCGCAGCTGCTGCAGGCACCAGACCCGGTATTTCGACCACCGTGCGCCACGGTAACGGACGCCGCCAATTTCCACGTTGAAACGCTTGCTACCTGTCGCCACTGCGTCGACGTTCGCGCACAGGTAGGGCAGGTACTGCTCGCCGATGAAATCCAGAATCGGCCCCCAGTCCCCGGGAATGCCGGGCAGCATGGGGCCTGTGTCCTGGCCCTGCCCGAAGTTCCACAGCCGCGCGTTCCACTCCCAGACTGCTGGCGCCTGCTGCCGCATGATTTGCGCGGGCACCGGGTCGAGACCGAAGTGGCGGAAGAAGGGTCCTGAAAAGCCGATATCGGCAAGGCTCGGGCTGTCGCCCAGCAAGAAGGGTCGACGGCTGAGAATCGCCTCCAGTTGTTCCAGTGTGTGGTGGTAGATGGCTTCCACGCCGGGGACCTGGTCCGCTGCAATACCGTCGCCGCTGGTATAGCCGTTGCGCTGCCTGCGGGTAATAGACCAGCGTTTGAGCACATGCGGTGCCGGTACCTTTGCCGCCAGTTCGCTGGCGAGGTGGCTGCTCGCGTAATACGCTCCTGTCGGGTAGTGCCAGCGGTAGTGCATGGCGGGACGCCACAGCCATTCGTCGGTGTAGTCCTCCAGCAACAGGCTGAAAAAACGTTGCAGCGGATCCAGCGGTATCACCCGCGGCGCCGGAAATGCGGTTTCAAACCACTGGATGATAGCGGTGCTGTCGGTCATCCAGCGTCCGTCTGCCAGCAGCACCGCCGGCATCTGGGTGGAACCGGTATTCTGCCTGACCAGCTTCATGTAATGTGGTGCTGCCAACGCTTGTAACTGGTAGGGGATACCCTTGAAGCGAAAATAGTTCTCCAGTTTGCCGGTGAAGTAAGAGATGCTGGACCCATACACGGTAATGGGAAAAATGGCATCGTCGGACATCGGTCAGAGTACCTCGAAGTCAAATCCGGTTGATCGGGTTACTCGCACTGTAACATCAGGCCTGATGGTATAAGAAGCCGCTGGTGCCTTCACAGCCTTGAAGCCTGATGGTGGTGCAGCGCGCAATAGGAACACATCAGGCCGTTATGAATCTCTTCGTTACCCTAGCGCGGCGGGGGCATATCGCGCACGTGCAGATCGAGCTGGGGAAAAGCAATCTGTATGCCATGCTCAGCGAACAGCTCATTGATCCTGATGTTAAGTCCGTTCTGCGATTCCAGTCGATCGCTGAGTGAGGCGACAAACACCCTGAGTTCGAAATCCAGTGAGCTGGCGCCGAAAGCCAGGAACCAGCAACTCGGAGCCGGTTCGGCCAATACCCGCGGATCTTCTGCCGCAGCCTGCAGTAACAGTTCCCGCGTAGCGACGGGATCGGTGCCGTAAGCGACTCCCACCTTCACGATCACACGGGTGGTGGTGTCACTGAGTCCCCAGTTGGTGAGATGACCGGTGATAAAGGTCTTGTTGGGCATCACGATTTCCTTGTTATCGAAATCAAGGATAGTGGTTGCGCGGGTGCGGATGCGAGTGACGCGCCCATTCATGTCGCCAACCGTGATGACATCGCCCACGCGAAACGGGCGCTCGAATAGCAAAATGATACCGGAAACGAAGTTGGCGAAGATTTCCTGCAACCCGAAACCCAGGCCCACCGTCAGCGCCGCTGCCATCCATTGCAATTGTGACCAGCGCATTCCCAGCAGGCTGAAGCCTATCAGTGTGCCGCCGATGACAATGGTGTAGCGTAGAAGACTGGTGATGACATAGCGGGAAGCGGCGTCGACACCGGCACGTGACAACAGGCTCAGTTCCACCAGGCCGGGTAGATTGCGTGAGCCCAGTACCGTGACAACCAGCGCAAAAATACCCAGTAATACCGCATCGAGGGTGACCGGAAGTGAGACGGTTGCACCGTCGGCCCCGGTATCGCTGAAGTGCCACAGTGCGATTTCATCGAGGCGGTAAATGGCTGGCAGTACATCGACCCACACCCATAACAGGCCGATTGTGAGCAGGCTGAGGCGCAGTCCCCGCAATAGGCTGGCTGTCTGTGCCCCGACTTCCTGTGCCGAGATATCGTCCTCTGGAATAACAACACTCTCCATGGTGTTCACGGTTTGTTCGCGCGCCGCAGCCTGGCCTGCCTCAAACTGCCGCATTGCCAGGTTTTGTCGTCCGACCAGAAACCAGCGTTCCAGCATACCCAGGGCAATGGTTACCACGATAATCAAGCTGATGCTTTCCAGTACAGACTTCAGGAGTACGCCAGCGGAGTAAATATAGCCTGACACTGCCAGGGCGGCGTTAGCCAGTAGCAGCAGCGGCAGCAAAGTGCGCAGTATCCAGTGCATGGGTGAGGGCTTGCTGGCGTATCCCCAGACCTTTCCGGGTTTCAGCAGGCGCCAGAAAATCCAGGCTAGCGCCACCGCGCTGGCGATCACAGCCAGCCGAGCCTGCATGTCAATCGCGATATCCGAGCGGCGGAAGAAGGCCAGCATTATCACGTAGTACAGCGGCAATACGATGACTGCGCCCAACGGTACCAGGCGTTGCAGGGCTTGTCGCCGCTGCCGGTGCCAGCCGAAGTGCGCATCTGCCAATCCGCTATCGAGTAGTGACCAGCGCAGCAGTTGGATGGCCAGTAGCATTGGCAGCACCGCCATGCAGGCCAGTCCCAGAGAGTGACTGTAGCGCCCTGGATTGCCCACTTGCTGCAACAGCATGCCGATAATGCCCAGTGCCGCGGGTACAGACAGGGCGCCGAGCGCTGTCCACAGGAACGCGACGCCCGTCGCCTTGTAGTTGGGCGTGTGTGTGCGATCGATCAACGCGGCCTGGGCGCGGATCCGCCGTCGGGCCTGGAGCCGCAACGTGATCAACGCCAGCATCGCTATCAGGCAACTGCTCCATAGCGCCGGACGCTCGCTGGCACTGCGGATACTGAGCTTGAGCGTGGTTGCAAACCGCGACAGCAGTGTCAGGTCGCGAAGTCCGGCTGGCACCCTGTCGAGCCAGTCCCTGTCGACATCGCCGTGACTCGGCAACCACAACAGGTGGCGGTCCAGCAGTGCCTGCAGGGCCTCGGTTGCTGTCAGGCGTTCCTGTAATGCGGTCTCGCTCTGCTGTAGCGCGGCGATGCGGCGGGCGATGACGGGTTCCAGCAGCCGCAGCAGTTCCACGCGCTCATGCAGCAGGGGTGGTAGCTGCTCATCGGATCCGGCATCACTCTGTTCGTCGTCCGCTCCCGCTTCGCTCGCTTCCTGCAGGGCGCGCAGCGCACGCGGAATGTCCGACAATTGCTGCTGTTGATCGTTGAGGGTGACCAGGCGCAAGCGCAGGTCAGCCAGCGTAATTCTGGTGGAGTCGAGTGTTTGCCGCAGGCGCGCGGGTGTCTCCAGGCGTCGTCTTTCGGTCCACATCCAGCGCCCGACGTGCTCGTTGGCGCCGCCGAGGTCCAGTCGTGCCCGACTGTCACGCAATGCCTCGGTCACGTAGGCACGTTCCTCCTCTATGCTGGTGAGTGCGCGGCGGTCTCTTGACAGCTGTTCATGGTTGTCGACCAATTCGGCGCCGAGTCCAATGTTTTCCTCGGCAGCGAGCAGCACTACTTCGGAACTTCCCGCCAGTGCCGCTTCGGTCTCCGCGAGGTGCTTAATCAGTGTTTGCAGTTCCGTACGCCACAGATTGGCAATACGGTCCTGCAGGATTTCGACACGGCGCTGATCAATGCCGAGCCGCTGGCGCAGTTCGCGCACCGACAGTTCCAACTGCCGCTGGCGCAGTGCCGCACTGTCCTGTTCGATCACGCGCAAATCCAGTTCTGCCTTGGCGCGGCGCAGTTCACTGGCGTGGCGAATCTGGCGAGCCTTCAGCAGCGCCGTGCGTTCACCGGCCTGGTCCGCGACCGGCGGCGCTGACATATCCTCGACACGCCGCCGCAGTGCCGCTATATCACTGGCGGCCTGTAGCGGTTTGGTCAGGGAGACGGTCATCTCCAGTTCTACCGCGTCTATCTGCGCCTGTAATTCCGATACAATGCGTTGCTGCTGTTCCAGCAGTCGCTCCAGCGTCTCGCCGTCGGCGTCGGCTGGCAGCCGCTCTGACCACGTGCGCAGTGCCTGCTCTCGATCGAGTTGCAGGGCTTTCTGTAAATCCTCGATGCGCTTTGGCAGGCCGGCGTGTTCAGCCCGCAGTTCATCGACGCGCTTGCTCAGCGCAGCGGCCTCACGATCGGCGATATCGGCGGCGTCCAGTGCCTCGTTTGCGGCCTGGGCAGCTGTGGCGTCCAGGCTGGAGTTGTCGATCTCTGTGCGCAGCAGGTCGGTCTCCACTGAAGCGACGGCAAGGCTGGCAGTAAAGGGCGCGATCACCAGCCACAGGAACAGTGCCGCGGGCAACAGGCCGTGAGGCCGGCAGTAGATAATGCGGTGGGCAGAGGTATCGATTTGCACGCTTGGTTCCCGGTTTACGAATTAGAAAATGCGGTAGAACAGCGAGTGGAATATCCGTCGCAGAGCGCCATTACCGGGCGCAGGTGAAATTATACGCTCTCTTTGTCGTGTGCGCGCGACAGCACCGATGGTACTTGTGCGCACAGACCGCAACAAGGCGCCCCGTGTGCTCATTGAGGTCATGTCCCGGGGGGTGGCTGGCGACGTATCATTCGCTGAGCCTCATAAGTATAATTCGTAAAAAAATAATAAATTAATTACGAATTACGGTTTCCATCTGACTGTAGACTGATTAATATAGCTGTCCGTTCTGTCTATCGTTGCGAGTATATTCAAGATCATGCCAGAGACGCAGTACCAGGCCCGTACCCTGCCGCAAGTCGTCGCCGACGCAGCGCTCGCGTATGGGGCACAGTTGGCCATCACTGATGGCGATGTTCGACTGACCTACGAGGAGTTAAACGCCGCGCGCATACAATCGGCGCGGGCCTTCGTCGCCGCCGGGCTGGAGAAGGGCGAGCGCGTCGCTATATGGGCGCCCAATATCTACCAGTGGATCATCGCCGCCATTGGCGCGCAGAGTGTCGGCGGCGTGCTGGTGCCACTCAATACACGTTACAAGGGCTCAGAAGCGGCCTATATTCTGCGCGCCAGCGGCGCCAAAATGCTGTTCACGGTGGCAGAGTTTCTGGGCGCGCGCTACCCCGAAATGCTGGCTGACCAGGATCTGCCCAAATTACAGCGTACCGTTACCCTCACCGAAGAGGTGCCGCAGTGCCAGTCGTGGCAGGCGTTCCTGGCGCTGGGGGAGGCGGTACCTGTCGCGGAGGTGGAGCGCCGCGCTGCTGCCCTGACGCCCGAGGACACGCTGGATATCCTGTTTACCTCCGGCACCACCGGCAACCCCAAGGGTGTGGTCACCTGTCACGGCCAGAATATTCGCACCTTCGAGACCTGGAGTGCGACAGTCGGCCTGCGCAGCGATGACAACTATCTCATCATCAATCCGTTCTTCCATTCCTTCGGCTACAAGGCGGGTTGGTTGGCATCCATTATCCGGGGGGCGCATATCCTCCCGGTGCTGAATTTTGATCTCGACACCGTGCTGGCGCAGATCGCACGGGACAGGATATCCATGATTCCGGGGCCGCCTACTATCTACCAGTCACTGCTGGCGCACCCAAGGCGCGACGAGTATGACCTGTCCAGCCTGCGCCTAGCGGTGACCGGTGCGGCACCGGTGCCGGTGGAACTGGTGCGGCAGATGCGCGAGGTACTGGGTTTTGAAGTCGTCGTCACCGCGTACGGTCTCACCGAGAGTTGCGGTGTAGTGTCGATCTGTCGCGCCGATGACAGCGCGGAGCGTATTTCTCACACCTCGGGGTGCGCCATGGCAGGCACGGAAATCCAGTGTGTCGATAAAGAGGGGCATGTGGTTGCGCCAGGCGTTGACGGTGAAATATGGGTGCGCGGCTTCAACACCATGCAGCACTACTTCAATAACCCCGAGGCGACGAGCGAGGCCTTGAACAGTGACGGTTGGCTTAAGACCGGCGACGTCGGAGTGATGGATAAGGACGGCTACGTTCGCATTACCGGGCGCATCAAGGAGATGTTTATTGTCGGTGGTTTCAACTGCTATCCGGCGGAAATTGAAAACATCCTCTGCGATATGCCGGGTGTCGCCAGGGCGGCTGTGATCGGCGTTCCCGACGAGCGCATGGGCGAGGTCGCCAGGGCGTTCCTGGTGCGTGACGCCGGTGCAGAAACCGACGAAGCTGCCGTGATTGAATGGGCGCGCACTCACATGGCCAATTACAAGGTGCCGCGTTCTGTGATTTTCCTGGATGAGTTGCCGATGAATGCTGGCGGTAAAGTGGATAAAGCAGAACTTTCAAAATGGTCGCCACAGCGCTAGCGATGAACGACCTGTCCTCTCCTTCGCACGCCAAGCAGATTGATCTGGATGCCATCGACCAGGCGATTATCGACTTGCTACGACAGGACGGGCGCATGCCGTTTCGCGCCATCGCCCGCGCGCTGGACGTGGCCGAGAATACGGTGCGAGCGCGCGTGCGTCGTATGGAGGAGTCCGACACCATGCGGGTAGTGGCGGTCACCGATATCGAAGCGGCCGGTTACGGTATGTTGCTGGCGATAGGAGTGCAGGTCGAGGGCCGCTCTCCTGAAGCGGTGGCGAGGGAACTGGCGGCGATTGCCGAGGTGTTCTCCGTGAATGTGGTGGTCGGCGCGCAAGATATCGAAATCCTGGTGGTGGCGGAGGATCAGGCTGCGCTGAATATTCTGATCACCGACAAGCTGGGTGCCATTCCAGGAGTGCGTCGATTGACACCGGCGCTGGCACTGGATGTCCTGAAAAACCAGCCCGACTGGGTGCCCTTTCATGCGGCGTAAGCTCGATCGGGCAGATCGAGCCATTGTCGAACGGTTGTCGCGCGATGCCCGCGTCAGCAATCGTGAAATCGCGGAACAACTCGGGGTAACGGAGGGCACCGTGCGCGGCAGGGTCAAGCGCATGGAGGAGGAGAAACTTATTCGCATTACCGCGGTTACCAATATCGATCGCTTCAAGGATGCTGCCCTGGCCTACATCTGGATTGAGGTGGAGCGCAGTGGACAAACGCGGGAGGTCGCCGCGAAGCTCGCTGAAATTGCCGAGCTCGGCTTTGTCGGTGTGATGCTGGGGCGGGCCGACATTCTGGCTATAACGATGGTGCGCAATGCCGAACACCTGGCGGAGTTCGTTCATCAGCGTATCAGTGTCATCGGGGGTGTGCGCGGTACGCGCAGCACACTGGGTGTGAATTTTGTAAAGCACGATTACCGCATGGCGCGGATCGTCAGTTAAAGGGGAAGAGATACGATGAACAAGCAAATGACAGCGGCACAAGTCGTT
>TARA_R110002072_G_scaffold4384_21_pt1 | contig 17019 bp, 17 predicted proteins | sample TARA_R110002072 | Tara Oceans TARA_R110002072 (sample SAMEA4397118) | marine metagenome | biome: Polar Biome; feature: [SRF] surface water layer (ENVO:00010504); material: water (ENVO:00002006), including particulate matter (ENVO:01000060) such as... | depth 5 m | reverse complement strand
ACAGAGAAAAGGAATTTAGAGCACATTTTACATTGAAGAGATAAATAATATACCCATGAACTTGAAACAAAACACCTACATTTTATTTTTAGCATTGATATTTCAGTTTTCAAATGCTCAAGACGGAGTGCCCATATATTCAGATTATTTTGCTGACAACCTCTATTTATTGCACCCATCAATGGCAGGAGCTGCAAATTCGGGTCAATTAAGACTTACGGCAAGACAGCAATGGTTTGACCAGGACAATGCACCAAACTTGCAAACCTTGGCAGGAAATGTGCGTCTTGGAGAACAATCCGGAGTTGGGGCTATTGTTTTTAATGATAAAAATGGATTCCATTCACAAGTGGGAGGCTATTTAACTTATGCTCATCATTTGAATTTTTCAAGAAGTGATGTCGACTTAAATCAGCTTTCTTTTGGATTAACAGCCGGTATTGTCCAATCGCGTTTGGATGAGACAAACTTTGACTTAAGTGATTTTGATCCTGTGATTGCAGGTATTTTGCAGAGCACATCTTATTTTAATATAGATTTGGGTGCATCCTATAATTTTATGGATGTTTCAATGCATTTTACAATAAAGAATCTAATTTTTCAAAACAGAAATTTATTTAGTGAAGAGTTTGAATCTAATAATCAGCGGCGATTTTTATTTGCAGGTTCTTATACATTTGGTGGTAAATTTTATTCAGAATGGACTTATGAGCCTTCTTTTTTACTTCAATTTTTTGAAAGGACTAATGAATCTGCCATTGATGTAAACTTTAAAGTATACCGTAAAATGGACTTCGGCAGACTGTGGGGCGGGATTTCTTATAGAAGAAGTTTTGATGGAGCCGAATTTCAGTCTGGAGCTAGTGTCTCTTCACAAAAACTTCAGTTTATCTCTCCGGTAATAGGAGTTAATTATGATAAATTTATGTTTGCTTATACCTATTCCCAACAAATAGGTGAAGTGCGCTTTACCAATGGAGGATTCCATCAAATCACTTTAGGGTTTAATTTTATGGACCGTGGAAATGCCTATGATTGTAATTGTCCTGCAATAAATTAAACTGATTTATATGCTGTCAAACATGGTATGATTTGATTTTTTACTGGATCTCCTCATTAGTTATTTAATCAAAAATTAATTAAATACCCATCAAACATTTTTAAAAGGATAAGTAAGAAATTGAAATTGTATTTTCATAATCTTTTAAAAGGGCATTTAATGCCGTGTTTTTTGAATTTGTAAAAAATTTACAAATTGGCTTTTTGATTATATCGTTTAATAAATTGTTACTTTCCAATACAGCTTTTGTTTGAAGAGCGACTGCTCTTCCGGAATCTATAATCACGACATTTTCTGGGAGTAATTTTTTAATTTGAGGGATTAAGTATGGATAGTGGCTACATCCAAGAACCAAATAATCAATATTTGCCTCAATCATTGGTTCCAGAAATTTTTGTAATAGTTTTAAAGTCTCCGGGTTGTTAACCAAATTATTTTCGACAATGGGAACCAAACCTTCACCTATCACCTCGATAACATTAATTTGATTTGCATAAAGCTCAGATGTTTTAGTAAATAATGAACTTTGCAATGTGCCTTTAGTCGCAAGAATTCCAATTTGTTTTGTTTTTGTTTTAAGAGCTGCGGGCTTAATAGCAGGCTCAATTCCTATAAAAGGGATATTATATGTTTTACGCAAATAATCAATTGCATTGGTAGTGGCAGTATTACAGGCAACTACAATAATCTTTGAACCTAAATCGATTAGCTTTTCAGTATTCTTAACACTTAATAATTGGATTTCATTTTGGGTCTTGTGACCATAAGGTGCGTTTTTACTGTCTGCAAGATAGATGGTGTCTTCATTAGGTAGAAGGGAATGTATTTCTTTCCATATGGAAGTTCCTCCTACTCCTGAATCAAAAATACCTATGGGTTGCTTATTCATTGTATAAAAATAAAAACTGCTCGTCAATAAACGAGCAGTTTTACTATTTATTTAAAAAAGAATATTTAGTTAGATGCCTAATTCTCTTTTTACAGCTGCTAATAAATCTTCACCTTCAGCAACGATTAATCCACTTCCCGGTGTAGCATCCATAACATATTGGATGCCTTTTTCTTTAGCAACTTTTTCAATGGCTTTTTTTGCTTTATCAAATAGCGGTGAGAATAAGTCACCTTCTTTTTTTTGCAAATCTGTGCTTGCGTTTTGTCTGTATTCACCTATTTTGCGTTCAGCAGATTGCAACTCTTCTGCACGTTTTCTGTTTTCATCCTCTGTCTTAGTATTGGCTTCAGACTCATACAGGGTATATTTCGACTGCAACTCTCTTAGCATAGAACTAATCTCTGCCTCATAAGTTTTTCTTACGCGCTCTAACTCATTTTGAGCTGCTTTAGTCTCTGGCATGGCTTCAATTAAGGCTTGTGTGTCAATATGAGCCATTTTTTGTGCATTTACAAAACTAGTAGCTCCTAAAATAAGTGTTATGGCTACTAATAAAGATTTCATTTTTTTCATCGTGGTGTAATTAAGTGTTTAGAAATTGTTTTAAATGATTGTTGTTAATTTGTTCCTCCTCCGTCTTCCTCTTCTTCGGGTATTTGAGGGGGTTGATTGTTGTTTCTGGCATTTCTGATGGAATCTTGTCTTTGTTTTCTTTCTTCAAGAAGTTGATTTCTTCTGGCTTCTTGCTCTGCCATTCTTGCTGTTCTTATTGAGTCCTGGACTCTTCGTCTTTCTGCTTGTATTTCCTCTCGGGACGGTGTGTCTGGATTGACAACATTTTTTCCATTACTTTCTGGTTCTGTTCCGGTTTCCCCATCCCCTTCATTATTTCGGTTTTGAGCATTTTGGCGCCTTGCATCAAATTCAGCTTGCTTGGCAGCTCTAACAGAGTCTCTTATCCTTTTTCTTTCTTCAAGCAGTGCTTCTCTTTGAGCTTTTCTATCTTCAAGTGCTTGTTCTCTTTCATTAAGACTCTTGTCTTGCTCATCTGATACGGCATCACGGGCCTCAATATCCCTTTTATCTTGTCTACTCTCTGCTTGGGTTCTTCTTGCTGCTCGGTTTATGATTCTTATCACTTGATCACTAATATCATTTCGCTCAGCTGCATAGAGCATAACAACATCTGCTGATTTATCAAAAATGAAATCATACTGCCTATTTCCGGCAATTTCCTGCACAGCAGTGAAAACCTGATCTTGAATGGGCTGAACGAGTTGACGTTTTTGTATCATCAAATCGCCATTGGGACCGAAGCGGTTTTGCTGGTATTCAAAAAGCTGATCTTCCTTAATTTTGATATCCTCTTGACGCTCCTCAACAAGTTCCTTGGTCAATAAAACACGCTCATTACTAAGGTTGAGTTTAAGGTTGTCAATTTCTTTTTGTTGATCTTCAATGTCTTTTCTCCATCGTTGTACTCTTCCATCAAGTTGTGTTAAAGCTTCTTGGTATTCCGGAACATTTTCAAGAATATATTCCATATCAATGTAGCCAATTGTCACGCCTCTTTGCGAGTAGACTTCAATGCTTGCTGAAGCGAAAAGAATAAAAAAACTGAGTAAAAATAGTTTGTTTTTCATAATCTTGGTTGTTTTAAGAAAATATCGTGCCAAATTTAAAATTGCTGCCCAATAATAAAATGTGTTTCCCAGCCATTTGGTTGAAAAGTTCCGGGTATGGGATCAAATCCATATCCAAAATCAATTCCTAACAGTCCAAAGGCGGGCATAAATATACGAATTCCTAGGCCGGCAGAACGGTTAATTTGAAACGGGTTATAATTTTTAAAGCTGTCATAAGTAGCCCCCCCTTCCACAAATGTCAGCGCATAAATTGATGCCATTTGTTTTAATGTGATGGGGTATCTTAATTCTAACGAAAACTTATTAAAAATAGTATTTCCGTCTTGCGAAGATAAGGATTGGTTTGGATAACCTCTCAAAGATATGATTTCTCTTCCATCAAGGCTAAATGCTCCAAGGCCATCACCACCCATAAAAAATCGCTCAAAAGGGGGTACTCCGCGGTCCAGATTATAGGCACCTAAAAACCCGAATTCAGCCTGCGGTCTCAACACAAGTTTGTCAACAATTGTTGTGTACCAAGTTCCCTTAAATTTAATTTTATAATATTCAAGCCAGTTAAACTTTTTTTGATCAATTAAACTTTGATTTGGTGTGCCATCCGGATTTTGAAATTCAGGGTCACTGCCAAGTGTACTGTACTTCACATCGTTGAAAAGTGAATAGGGAGGGGTTACTTTAGCAGTTATACTAAAGGAAGAACCTCCAACAGGGAAAATGGGATTGTTAAAGGTATTATCTCTTGTTAAACCAATGGTATAGGCAAGGTTGTTTGAAAACCCATCACCAAAAGTAAATAAACCGGTATTGTAATTTTTAAGATTGTAATGCTGAAAGCTCAACGCATGGGATAAGACAAAGTGATCGTCTGGCCATTGAAGTCTTTTGGCTAAGCCCACAGAGCCTCCGGTAATTAAAAAACGTCTGTCACGATCTGCTTCTCTTGCTTGAAAGTCATACAAAAACTGAATGGTATGGGAAAAAGAAAAACTAAACTGAACGGGTTTTTTACCTCCCAGCCAGGGTTCAACCAGTGAAAGACTATAGGTTTGGTAGAAGCTACTCGCCTGTGCCCTTAGAGATAATTTTTGGCCATCTCCCATGGGCAAGGGTCTGTAGGCTTTACCGTTAAAAATATTTCGTAAAGAGAAGTTGTTAAATGAAAGCCCGAGTGTGCCCACAAAACCTCCTCCGCCAAAACCACCTTGAAGTTCAATTTGACTGGCACCGCTTTCTTCAACACTAAATTCCATGTCGAGCGTGCCTGAATTAGGGTCTGCGTTTAAGAAGTTTGGACTAATGCTTTCCGGGTCAAAGAATCCCATCTGGCCAAGTTCTCTGATGGTTCTAATAACATCTCTCTTGCTGTATTTTTGACCGGGTCTTACACGCAATTCTCTATAAATGACATGGTCATTTGTTTTGTTGTTTCCAACAACGGTTACATTATTAAAATAGGCTTCTCTACCTTCAAATATTCTTATTTCAAAATCAATGGTATCGTTTTGGACATTAACTTCAACAGGATTGATGCGAGAGAATAAGTAACCGTTATTTTGATAAGCATTTGTTAAATCATCAGCGTCTGGGTCTGAGTCGTCTGCAATTCTTTTGTCTAGCAGAATTCCATTATATATATCACCTTTTTTAATTCCAAGGAAGTTTCTGAGTTCCTGATCAGTATATACACTGTTTCCTATGAATCGAATGTCCCCAAAATAATGTTGTTTGCCTTCTTCTATATTAAGGAATAACTCCAGTCTTTTATCATTAACAACAACAAGTGAATCTGAAGTGATTCGCGCATCACGATAACCGTTTTCTTTATATTTATTAATGAGAGAAACATGATCTTCCAGAAATGCGTCTTTTGAGTATTTTGATCGTTTAAAAAGGCGTATTGGGTTTTTTTGTTTCGTGTTTTTCATTGCACGTCGCAGCTTTTTATCACTGAGCGCTTCATTCCCTTGTATATGAATTTTAGAAATTTTTACTTTATTGCCTCTATCAATATCAATGTTTAAATTTTGTCCAACTTCAGTTCCTGTTGAATCTATTTCAGGTGTTGTTTTTAAAGAGACATCAGCAAAGTAAAAACCATCTTTTTTATATTTATTTGTTATGAAATTTTTGGTGGTTGTTAATAGGTTCTTAGTTATTTTAGTTCCGGAATTAAGCTTCAATTCTTTTTGTAATTCTTTAGCTTTTCCTTTTCTGATTCCAGTTATGGTAGCCTCGTTTAAAGTGGGGAGTTCTGTAATGTTTATTTCAAGGTCTGCAGTATTTCCATCTATATTTGTTACATAAATATTTACATCACTGAATAGATTTTCGTCCCAAAGTTTTTTAATTACATTACTTATTCGTTCACCGGGAATAAATATTTCTTCTCCTTTTTTAAGTCCGGAAAATGCAATAACAGTGAGCTCATTAAAGCTTTGAGACCCTGTAACTGTTATTTCGCCAATAGTGTATCTTTTGCCAGTGTCTAATTGGTTTTGTTGAGAAAAGGCCACAAGTGGCACTAAAACCAGACATAAAAATATTGTATGTAATTTTAATCTTGCTTGGTTTAAGATTAAATTAGTTAAGTTGATCACTTGTTTTTCCAAATCTTCTTTCTCTGTTTTGATAATTTATGATTGCTTCAAAAAGATGTTCTTTATTAAAATCAGGCCAGAGAACTTCAGTAAAATAAAGTTCTGCATATGCAATTTGCCACAATAAAAAATTACTGATGCGTTGTTCTCCACTAGTCCTTATCAGCAAATCCACATCAGGTAAATTTCGCGTGTAAAGATGCTCATTTATAACCGTTTCGTCAATGTTTTCTATAGAAATTATATTATTTTTAACTTTAGTACTAATTTCCTTGATAATATTAGTTATCTCCTCTCTGGAACCATAGCTCAAGGCTAGTGTGAGCACCATTTTATCGTTTTCTTTTGTCTTTTCAATGACTTCATGAAGTTCTTTATAAACCTTTGAAGGCAATGATTCTATATTGCCAATTGCATAGAGCCTTATTTTGTTTTTTTGTAATGTATTGATTTCTTTTTTTAGGGAAGAAACCAGAAGATTCATAAGGGTTTTTACTTCCATTTTTGGCCGGTTCCAGTTTTCTGTAGAAAAAGCATAGAGTGTGAGAAATTTTATGCCCAAATCACCACAACCCTCAACCACTTCTTTAACGGCATTAGCACCCTTTTCATGACCTGCAGTGCGAAAGAGACCTTTTAATTTAGCCCAACGACCATTTCCATCCATAATCACTGCAATGTGATTGGGTAATCTGGAGGGTATTATTTGATCTTTTAAACTCATATTTTAAAAAGTGCAAAAGCAGGGCTTTCTACCAAACATCACAGTTAAATTGATTCCGGTGAAAACATACCAGTCATTCCCGTTTAGATTTCCAAATTTTAAGTTTGGATCATTGGCTTTTTCACCTGTGGGGTTGCTGCCGTCAAGATTGTCAGTAAAGGTATATCTGGCTCCTATTTCAGCACCAAAAACCATATGTCTTCCAATAGTCATTTTGTAACCAACAACCATTGGGATTGCAAATGCCCAGTCATTTCCATATTTTTGGATTTGGTTATTTCGCCCCAAAAATAAGCTTTCATAATTAAAATAAGTAATTCCTGTGTATAAATATGGTGCGTTTTGAGGTTTCATTGCGTGGGTGTTGAATTCCCAAAAGGTAAATTCGATTCCCAAGGAGGCTTCTAAGACTCTATTTTTAAAAGACAAGTCTCTTTGTTGTCTGCGAGTCTCTTTTGAGTCGGCATCATCAGCGTTTAAACGAGCATAGGTGGCAGAAAACCTAAAAGAATGCCGTGGAGTTCTATTCCACCTAAACAAGCCACCAATTGCTATATCATTTGGACTAATATAATTTGTCGGTCCAACATCACCAATATAGTTTGCGCCACCAAGTAGCCCACCTATTTCATAAGTCTGGGATTGTGCAATTTGAAAGGATGTAACTGCTAGTAAAGCGGTAATCAAATACTTCATAAAACCTAAAAAGTTTGCAAATATAACAATTAAGTTTGGGCTGCAATAACTATTGCAGAATAGTCTCATTTGATAAACAAACTTTGTTGAAAAATATTGCCTAGTTGCGCTTGTCTTCTCCCCATAATAACTTTTTTCGAAGTGTTTTAATAAAACTTTCTTCTTGAAGTTGTATCATTTTTATGGTGAATGGAGATTTTTTAATAATTATAACAGACTCATTCTCAAAACTGGCTATTCTTGAGTCTAGTGAGACCAAGTAATTGTCTTCCCTTCCCGAAACTTTTAATTTTATTTCAGTAGAATCTGGGACAACGATGGGCCTTGCGTTGAGATTGTGTGGAGCGATGGGAGTTAAAATTAAACTGGAGGAACTCGGTTCAAGAATGGGTCCGCCACAGCTTAAAGAATATCCTGTTGATCCAGTTGGAGTTGATATGATCAAGCCGTCAGACCAATAGGAGGTGAGGAACTCATTGTTAAGATAAGTATCCACTTTTATCATAGAGGTAGTGTTTTTTCTAATAACACTTATTTCATTCAATGCAAAATTGAGGGTGTGAATATCTTGGTTTTTGGGAGATACATCAATGCTTAATAAACTGCGTTCTGAAATGTTGTAATTTCCTTCAAGAATTTTTTGAACACTGGAGCTGATTTCTTCTTTTTGAATGCTGGCTAAAAACCCAAGTCGCCCGGTATTGATTCCGGCAAGAGGGATGTTTAAGTCTTTTATATAAGTGATGGATTTTAAGATTGTACCATCACCACCAATACTAAAAAATAAATCAAAACTTGAATCTAGTTCTTTGAAAGTAGGAAATTGAAACTGAGTTGATTCAATATTCTGGTTGTCAATAATAAGCTTATAAAAATTTTCTTCTATGTAAATAGAGACTTCACCTTTTCTTAATACATCAAATAACAACTCTATGGAGACGCTAGAATCTTCATGATAAAATTGTCCAAAAATTCCAACTTTTAAAGGCTTCATTGTATTTTTTTTAATGTACGGTTGAAATTCATTTCTTAATGAGTCATTTAAATTAAAATCAGCTATTCACTCATAACAATTAACCAATAACAACTATATATTAAGGTATTTGTCCAGATAATCTGAACGCTCTTTTAAATTATCTGTCCATTTATCTTCTTCGTGGCTGGAAACAATTTCATAACCATAACGTCTAAAGGTTTGAGCAATTGCGCTTATTTCAGTAAACCCAACTTTTAAAGTCGTTTGCGTTTTCTCACCACTTACTTCAGAAACAAATACCCCTAAAACTTTTGTGTTATTAGACTCCACAATTTGGCAAATCTCACTAAAGGAAAACTCCCTTGACCCTTTTTCCACAACCATAATAGCACCGGCTTCATTTAAAAAAGGCGTGTTGTTGAACAAGCTCATAATATCTGCAAGTTCAAAGTAACCTAAATACATATTTGTATCGCTTAAAACAGGCATGATGTTGCTGGCGTGTTTAGCAAAAGCCTCAATAATATCCAGCCAGTTTGTATTTTCCCTAACATAAAAAGGTTCTATGGCATAGGTATAATCTGATAGGTTTTTTTGAATATCAAAACAATGGGCATCAGTTTCAGAAACACAACCCAAAAAGATACCATCTCTTGTTACAGGTATGTGAGAATAAGTTAATTGATTAAAAGCTGCCTTTACATCAACTAAAGGTGTGTTGATGTCAAAAGGATCAATATCATGTATGATGTATAAACTTGTTTCCAAAACTTAAAAATATTTATGCAAAATAATTAAAATAGTACTGAGGTGGTTATCCAACTTTGTATTTTTACACTTCAAAAATACAATTTATGACAAAGCTAAGCGTAAATATTAACAAAATTGCAACGTTGCGAAATGCCAGAGGCGGTAATATACCCAATTTAGTTGAAGCAGCACGGCGAATACAAGAGTTTGGAGCGCAAGGCATTACTATACACCCGCGACCTGATGAACGTCACATCACACGTCAAGATGCCTTTGATTTAAAATCGGTAGTATTTACTGAATACAATATTGAAGGCAATCCCTTCAGACCTTTTTTGGATATGGTGTTGGAAATAAAACCCACCCAGGTAACTTTAGTTCCCGATGGCGATGATGTGCTCACTTCAAATGCCGGCTGGAATACCATACAGCACAAAGACTATTTAATTGATATCATTGCTGAACTTAAAGAAAACAGCATTCGTACCTCCATTTTTGTGGACCCTGACCCTAAAATGATTGAAGGCGCCAAAGCCACGGGCACAGATAGAATCGAACTATATACTGAATCATTTGCTCACCAATATCAACTTGGAAATGAAAACGGAATAAAACCCTATACTGAATGTGCTGTACTTGCTAACCAATTGGGACTTGGTATCAACGCCGGGCATGATTTGTCATTGGACAACATCTCTTTTTTTAAACAAAATATCCCGGGCTTGTTGGAAGTTTCCATTGGGCATGCATTAATTTCAGAAGCATTGTATCTCGGTCTTGAAAATGTGGTGGGAATGTATTTGCATAAGTTGAAACTTTAAATTACCTTATTGATATTGTGTAAAATTAAATGAATATGAAGATTCTCCACTCAAACATAGAAGGCACAGGTACTCCATTTTTAATTCTTCACGGTTTTCTGGGGATGGGCGACAACTGGAAAACCCTGGGAAGCCGCTTTGCCGAAAATGGCTTTGAAGTCCATATGATTGACCAGCGCAACCACGGCCGCAGTTTTCACGCTGATGAATTTAATTATGATGTAATGGCTGAAGATTTAAAAGATTATTGTGATCAAAAAAATCTCAAAAATTTCATTTTACTCGGGCATTCTATGGGAGGAAAAACCGCTATGTTGTTTGCTGCCAAATATCCAGAATGTGTCTCAAAACTGCTCATTGCAGACATTGCTCCAAAACACTATCCACAACACCATCAGGATATTTTAAAAGGTTTGAGTTCGTTGAATTTTAAGGCGATGGACTCCAGAGGTGATGCTGACGACCAATTGAAAGCAACTATTTCAAACAAAGGAATCAGACAATTTCTGCTTAAAAACCTCTACAGAATTGGTCAGGATGACTTTGCTTTGCGCATAAATCTTCCTGTACTAGTTGAAAACATCGAAGAAGTAGGGAAAGCGCTCCCGGAAAATGCAAACTACAACGGTGAAGTCTTATTTATGAGAGGTGAGCAATCGGGGTACATAGAAGATATCGATATGCTACAAATTCATCAACATTTTCCTAAAGCAAAATTGGTAACCATCCCAAGCGCTGGTCACTGGTTGCACGCTGAGAATCCGGAAGTGTTTTATAAAGAAACGGTACGGTTTTTGTTAAATTTAGGTTAAGATTTGCTAAATAATTAATTCTAAAACAACCTATTATGAAAAATTTTACTTTGTCTTACCTTTTTATTGTCTTTATTTCTTCTTCTTTTTTTCTTGGCTGTTCAAGTGATGATGATGAGCAAACCCCTGAAGCAATTGAATATGAATCTGTCTTAATTGGAAATCAAGAGTGGATGCTTGAAAACCTTGATGTGGAAACTTACCGTAACGGTGATACAATTCCGCGTTTACAAGAAGGTCAAATTTGGGAAGAGCTGACTACAGGTGCTTGGACTTTAGTTACCTATGATGGTTTTGACGGTCTGGGCTATGGCAAGTTATATAATTGGTATGCCGTGAATGACCCCAGAGGTTTAGCGCCTGAAGGATGGAGAATCCCAACTAATGAAGACTGGACTGAGCTTAGTGATTTTCTTGGAGGAGAATCCGTAGCAGGGGGCAAACTAAAATCTACCGGAACTATTGAAGCCGGTGATGGGTTGTGGCATCAGCCAAATGAAGGAGCGACAAATGAAAGTGGTTTTTCGGGTTTACCGTCACCTATCAAGGGTGGAGGAGGCATTACTCCTCCGGGTTATGAAGCAAAATGGTGGAGTTCTGATGAATACGATTCAGAAATAGGATCAATTGTTTGGACTAACTATGGAGCAGAAACTTTGGTCCATTGGGGTCGATTAAAGTCTGCCGGATTATCTGTTCGTTGCATCAGGGAAACAGATGTTGAATAAACAGTTTCAATAATTTTAAAATAGTAGTTGATTTTAATTTTTTATCCTCTTTTTAATTTATACAGTATAATTTTATTACCTTTAAAAATAAGATTTACTAAATTATTCTAATTATGAAGCTAATTTTTCAATTATTATTAACGGCTATTGTGGTTTTGGTTTTGGCTGAAGTATTACCCGGGGTGAGTGTTGAATCCTTTGTAACATCCTTGATTGTTGCAGTGGTATTGGCGCTTTTAAATATGACAGTAAAACCTCTTTTGGTATTTTTAACGCTTCCGGCAACCTTAATTACTTTTGGATTGTTCATGCTAGTTATCAACGCAGTGATTATCCTTCTTATTGATTGGCTAATCTCCGGTTTTGGTGTAGATGGTTTCTGGTGGGCACTCTTATTCAGTTTGTTATTGACCATTGCACAATCAGTCCTTTTTAGGTTAACTGAAAAGAAATAAAAATTACTATAACCCAAAGGGTTAAAGCTTTTGCGGTATCCATAAATTATCGTATTTTTGCACCCGTTTTTAAATGAGAATTGCACACTGCTTTCTCAGCTAAAAACGGGTTATTCTTTTAAACACACACTACATGAACATTACAAAACAAGACATAGACAGTCTAAATGCCATCTTAAAAGTTGATATTTCAAAAGATGATTACGCTCCCCGCGTGGAAAAAATTCTAACAGATTATAGAAAAAACGCCAATATCCCCGGTTTTAGAAAAGGACATGTGCCTATGGGTATGATCAAAAAGCAATATGGCAAAGCCGTACTGCTTGATGAGGTAAATAAATTGATTCAGGAATCATTGCACAAATACCTCACAGAGGAAAAACTGGACGTTTTGGGCAACCCGCTTCCTAAAAATGAAATGGATATCGACTGGGATTCTGATGATTTTGCCTTTGAATTTGAACTTGGATTGGCACCAAAATTTGAAATTGACCTTCAAAAGAAAGCTATCACAGACTATAAAATTGTTGCAGACAAAGAGTTTGTTGACAATCAGATTAAAACCATCAGAAAGCAATATGGTAAACTCATTTCTAAAAATGAAATTGCTAAAGGTGATGAAGTCACAGGAACGTTCAAAAATGAAGAAAAAGGGATTGACAACAAAGCCACATTTTCTTTAGATAAAATAAAAGGGAAAAAGCAATTAGATCAACTTATTGGTGCTAAAGTGGGTGACACCCTAACTCTAAAAACCAAAGGTCTTTTTGAAGATGATCACGACAACCAAACCTTTTTAAAAGTCTCTCACGATGATGCCCACGGTTTGGATATTGAAGTAACTTTGACTATTGAAGAAGTCAATGCTCGCGAAGAAGCTGAAATGAATCAGGAACTTTTTGACAAGCTTTTTGGAAAAGATGTTGTGAAGTCTGAAGACGAAGTAAGAGCTAAAATTAAGGAAGATGCCGAAAATCAATTTCAACAACAAGCAGATCAAGTACTGTTAAACAATGTTGTTGAAAGTTTAATTGAAAACACAAAATTTGATCTTCCGGGTGAATTTCTTACTCGTTGGATTCAAAAAAGCGGCGAACAGGAATTAACAGAAGAAGAAGCCAAAGCAGAGTATGAGCGTTCAGAAAAGGGATTGCGCTATCAACTCATTGAAGGAAAATTAATGGCAGACAATAATTTGCATGCAAACTTTGATGAATTGAAAGACTACACCAAAGCAATGGTCGCCTCACAAATGATGCAGTATGGACAAATGAGTCCTGCTGAGGAGGAAATGGATAACATCGCAGCAAGAATCCTTTCAAATCAGGATGAAGCAAAACGCCTTGCCGAACAATTAAACCAACAAAAAATGTTGAAATTCTTTAAGGAAAAAGCCAAACTTAAGACTAAAGAAATTTCTTATGATAAATTTGTGAAGGAAGCGTATCAGTAAATCAACGATAAATTGGTTATATTTAGGCGTTGAATGAACACATTTGACGCCTTTTTTTAACTTAAAACAGTACAGTAAATTATATGGATTACGGAAAAGAATTTGAAAAGTATGCTACCAAACACCACGGAGTGAGTAGCACTTATTACAACAAGATTGTAAGCAGCATGACACCTTATATCATTGAGGAACGTCAATTAAATGTAGCTCAAATGGATGTGTTTTCTAGATTGATGATGGATAGAATCATCTTTATGGGTACACAAGTGAACGATCAGGTTGCAAATATCATTCAGGCACAATTGCTCTTTTTAGAAAGTACAGATGCTTCAAAAGATATTCAGATTTATATCAATTCACCGGGTGGAGGTGTCTATGCCGGTTTGGGAATCTATGACACTATGCAATTCATAAAACCCGATGTGGCCACCATTTGTACAGGTATGGCTGCTTCTATGGGTGCGGTACTGTTATGTGCAGGCCAAAAAGGGAAACGCAGCGCCTTGCCACACTCAAGAATTATGATTCACCAACCCATGGGAGGTGCTCAAGGGCAGGCAAGTGATATTGAAATTACAGCACGTGAAATCATGACCTTAAAAGAGGAATTATATCAAATCATTGCAAAACACTCTGGTCAAACCTATGATAAAGTCTATGAAGACAGTGATCGAGATTACTGGATGAAAGCAGAAAAAGCGCTCGAGTATGGTATGATTGACGAAATATTAACAAGAGAGAAGAAATAATTCAAAGTTTAGAGTTTAAGGTTCAAGGTTGTTTTGAACATTGAATCTTGAACATGGAACCTGAAACCATATATTATGGCAAAAGAAAATTTAGAATGTTCCTTTTGTGGACGTAAAAAAGCCGAAACCAATCTTTTGATTGCCGGTTTGGACGCACACATTTGTGACAGATGTATAGAGCAGGCTCATGGAATTGTAATGGAAGAAGCAACACATTCCTCCAAATCACAATTGTCCGGTGAGTTGATGTTGAAAAAACCAAAAGCCATCAATGATTTCTTAAATGAATACATCATTGGACAAGAACATACCAAGAAAGTAATGTCTGTTGCTGTCTACAACCATTACAAACGATTGTTGCAACCAGACTCAAATGATGATATTGAAATTCAAAAGAGTAACATCATAATCGTGGGTCAAACCGGAACCGGTAAAACCCTCATTGCTAAAACTATTGCTAAAATGCTCAACGTGCCGCTGGCCATTGTCGATGCTACAGTACTTACAGAAGCCGGCTATGTGGGTGAAGATGTTGAAAGTATTTTAACACGTTTGCTTCAGGCAGCAGATTATGACTTAGACAAAGCACAAAATGGCATTGTTTTTATTGACGAAATCGATAAAATTGCCAGAAAGAGTGATAACCCATCAATCACCCGTGATGTTTCCGGGGAAGGTGTGCAACAAGCTTTACTAAAACTTTTGGAAGGAACCACTGTAAATGTACCACCAAAAGGAGGTAGAAAACATCCCGATCAAAAGTTTATCGAGGTCAATACTGAAAATATCTTATTTATTGCGGGTGGCGCTTTTGACGGAATTGAAAAGAAAATCAAACAACGACTCAATCTTCAGGCGGTTGGTTTCAGCGCTTCAAAATCTGATGATGAAATTGAAAGAGACAATCTTTTGCAATACATCATACCCAAAGATTTAAAAGATTTTGGGTTAATCCCTGAGATTATTGGACGACTACCGGTTTTAACACATATGAACCCTCTGGATAAGAAAACACTAAGAGCCATATTAACCGAACCCAAAAACGCCATCATCAAACAATATGAAAAACTGTTTGAGATGGACAATATTAAATTCACCATAGAGGATGAAGCCCTCGATTTTATTGTTGACAAGGCGATAGAATACAAACTGGGCGCCCGTGGCTTGCGTTCACTCTGTGAGTCTGTATTAACAGACGCTATGTTTGAAATGCCCGGTACAGATGATGAAGCTCTGGAAGTGACAAGAGAATATGCCGAGAAAAAACTCAACAACTCTGCCATTAAAAAATTAAAAGCGGTTTCTTAAACAAGGATAACCCCTTTTAAGATTTTTGAAAAGTTTCAAAAGCCTTTACCAAATAATCAAATTTTAAAAAAAGTACAAAAAAACCCTTAAGAATTTTCTTAAGGGTGATTTTTTTTGATCTTAGGGTTATGTAGTATTTTTATGGTGTAGCAATAATGGTTCGTGGTTTTTTTAAAATTTGTTGCTTCACAATTTCTTTATTTTCTTTAAGAGTAAATGTTACCTCTTCATTCTGTTTTAATTTGGTTTCTTTCGCTACACTACAAGAAAATACAGTGGAGCTGAAAAGGACTACTAAAACAATATAGACTAAATTTTTCATGCGATGCTTATCTTATTTGGTGGCACAAACTTAAGTCGTAAGAATTCTCCTAACAAAACTATTAGTTGAAGTTCACAGAAATTCGTTAAAGTGTTCAATTTTACAAAAAGAGCTGTAATTATAGAAAAGTCAATATGTTAGGAGTGTTTTTTGTCGAAAAATTAAGTGTTTAATCGATAGCTGTTTTTCAACTTACTTATTTAAATGGATCAATTCCTCGAGAAAATCTCTGGAATTTGATAATCGGGGTACTTTGTGTTGCCCTCCAAGTTTGCCTTCTTTTTTGAGCCAGTCATAAAACAGGTTTTTTCGGGCTACATTGATTTTAAGTAAGTTTAGAGTGGTATTGTTAAAGCGTTTTGCTTCATAATCACTATTTACGTTTTGAAGCGCGATGTCAAGTTGAACGGTAAAGTCATCAACAGACTGTGGAGGTGTTTTAAATTCAATCATCCACTCGTGGGCTCCTTTATCTCTGCCTTTCATAAAAATGGGTGCTACTGTGTAGTCCACAATTTCAGATTGTGTTGCTTTTGTAACTTTTCTAAGGGCTTCCTCGGCGTTTTCGATAATGAGTTCTTCACCAAATACATTGATGTGGTGTTTCGTTCTTCCGGTTACTTTGATGCGATATGGAGAAACGGAAGTGAATTTTACGGTATCGCCAATTTTATAGCGCCATAAACCGGCATTGGTTGTAATCACAATCGCATAATTCTTTCCGATTTCAACTTCGTTCAATGGTATTATTTTTTCAGATTTTGAACCATAAGTATCCATAGGGATAAACTCATAAAATATTCCATAATCAAGCATCAATAGTAATTCTTTGACACTATTTTGATCTTGAATGGCAAAAAATCCCTCTGAAGCATTGTAGATTTCGTAGTATCGAAAGCTATCTTTTGGTAATATTTTATTGTATTGTTCAATATAGGGGTCAAAACTCACTCCGCCGTGAAAATAAACTTCCAGATTCGGCCAGATATCAAAAAGAGTATCTTCTCCGGTGGTTTCCAATACCTGA
>TARA_R110002072_G_scaffold27892_2_pt1 | contig 17039 bp, 13 predicted proteins | sample TARA_R110002072 | Tara Oceans TARA_R110002072 (sample SAMEA4397118) | marine metagenome | biome: Polar Biome; feature: [SRF] surface water layer (ENVO:00010504); material: water (ENVO:00002006), including particulate matter (ENVO:01000060) such as... | depth 5 m | reverse complement strand
CCTATAGCTAGCCGGTCAGACGGTCGGATGGCCGCTCTTGTCCCTTGCGGGCGAGGGAGGAAAGTCCGGGCTCCATGGGAACACGGTGCCGGGTAACGCCCGGCGAGGGTGACCTTAGGGAAAGTGCCACAGAGAGTAGACCGCCTGTCGGACAGTTTCGGCTGCAGCAGGTAAGGGTGAAAGGGTGCGGTAAGAGCGCACCGCTTCCCTGGCAACAGGGAAGGCATGGTAAACCCCACCGGGAGCAAAATCGTATAGGGGCGACACGGTCTTTCGAGACCAGGCGGGTTCTCACGCCGTCGCCCGGGTTGATTGCAGGAGGCGTTCGGCGACGGGCGTCCCAGATGAATGGCCATCTCGCGCGGCGCTTCGGCGGCGGGCGGACAGAACCCGGCTTACAGACCGTCTGACACTTTCATCTTCATCGCCGGTTTTATCCAACCGCGTCATCCGGCCGGCGCTTTTCTTCGCGGCCGCGAAAGCCGGACCGTCACCGGCGTTTTTCTCCACCCCTCCAGACCGGGGCGCGCGCCAATTTCCACTGATATTTTCCGCCCCGTTTCCCGCTTGCTTTGCCGCTTGCTTTGCTTGGCGAACGCGCACCGCCGAATAAGTCCGGCGCAAGTGGAAATATCACGAATTCAACTAGAACATAACAAGAACATAGCTATCCATAATGATAAAACGACCCACGCCGGGAAAGAACAATCGATCCATCCAAGCTGTTCTTGCCCGAGGCCGCAATCCCAGGAAATCCGCGCTTTTCAGCCCGGTTCTTCCCATCGCTTTTACTTGACTTCCCATTGACACCCATAGTTGCCCATGATATCCCATGAAATCCCATGAGGGATCGTCTCTGGCCCAATACCACCCCTCTTCCGCGACCGGGCGCCCAAGGCGCCGGTCCAAACCCAGGAAGAGATCACCGGTCGGGGCGGCGGAAGACGGCGCAAGCCGCGGGATCGAACACGCAACAGGACCTCCGCGTTGAGGCAAGAAAAGCAACGCGGACTTGGGGAGACGATGGTGCAGAAGCAGCCGCCATTCCTGGGAACCTTTCACAACAAGGTCGACCGTAAGGGTCGGGTCTCGGTTCCGGCTGCCTATCGACAAATCCTCAGCACCTCTTCTTTTCCCGGCCTGGTGCTGTACGAATCGTTCAAAGCTCCAGGGGCGATCGAGGGCTGCAGCATGGATTTCATGACGGATCTCAGCGATTCCGTCCTGTCCATGGATCTCTATTCCGAAACCCACGAAGACCTGGCCGCGACGCTGTTTTCCGAATCCCATCAACTGTCCTGGGACGCCAACGGCCGCATTCTGTTGCCGGAAAACCTGATCGCCAGCGCCGGCATCAACGGGCTGGCGACCTTCGCCGGCATGGGCAAGTCGTTTCGCATCTGGGAGCCGGAAGCCTTCAAGGTCTTCCAGGCGGCGCGGCGCAAGCAAGCCCGGGAAAAGGGCTTAACCCTCCCCTTGCGTCCCCAGCCGGAGGCCTGAGCGATGACCGCCCGGCGCCCCCAGGGACAAAGCCCGAAAACCCACCCGGCGATCGCCGCGCAAGGCGGCCATATCGCGGTGATGCTGCACGAAGTGGTTGCCGCCCTGGCCCCGACCCCAGGCGCGCGCCTGGTGGATGGCACCTTCGGCCGGGGCGGCTACAGCCGCGCCCTGCTGGACGCCGCCGACTGTCACGTTTACGGAATTGACCGCGACCCGGCGGCGATCGCTTTCGGGCAGGACCTGGCCGCGCAGTACAAGAACCGGCTGACCCTGCTGACCGGCGCCTTCGGGCAGATGGATCTCCTGCTACCCGACCAGCAGGTCGACGGAGTCACCCTGGATCTGGGCGTGTCCTCGCCACAGCTGGATGACCCCGAACGGGGCTTTTCCTTCCGCGAAGACGGTCCCCTGGACATGCGGATGAGCCGCAGCGGCGCCAGCGCGGCCGATCTGGTCAACACGCTGGACGAACAGTCCCTGGCCAACATCATCTATCGCCTGGGCGAAGAACGCCGGTCGCGGCAGGTGGCGGCGGCCATTGTCGCGGCGCGCAAAGAAGCCGCCATCACCCGGACCGGCCAACTGGCCAGCATCGTTCGCTCGGTGGTTCGGGCGGCGCGCGACGGCATTGATCCGGCAACCCGGACGTTCCAGGCGCTGCGGCTTCATGTGAACGACGAACTGGGCGAGTTGGAACGCGGTCTTAACGCCGCCGAACGGCTTCTGTCGCCCGGTGGCCGGCTGGCGGTGGTCTCCTTTCATTCCTTGGAAGACCGCATCGTGAAGCTTTTTCTGCGCGAGCGCTCCGGCGCCGACCCCAAGGGATCGCGCCACCTGCCTTCGGCCGCCGACGCCGCCAGGGGGGCCGTTGAAAGCCGCGCCACCTTCACCACGCCGACCCGCGCCGCCATCAAACCCGGCAAGGATGAATGCCGGAACAATCCGCGTGCCCGCTCGGCGCGGCTGCGCGTCGCCATTCGCACCAGCGCCCCGGCGCAAACCGCCGCACCAACCGCCGCGCAAACCACCGCGCAAACCACCGCGCAAACCGGGGAAGGAGACACCTGATGCTTCGTTGGTTTACCCCTCTTTGGTTGATTGCGCTCACCATCGCCGCCGTCGTGCTGTTCCAGGTCAGTTACGAAGTGCAGGAAATGGAAGACGAACTGCTGCGGGTCGAACGCCAGATCGATCAGGACAGGGAAGCTTTGCAGGTGCTGTCCGCCGAGTGGAGCTATCTCAACCGACCGTCGCGCATCGCCGAGCTGTCGCAACGCTACCTGTCGTTGACTCCCCTCGAGGCGGGACAGATTTTCGAAACCGATCAGTTGCCGAACAAGCCGGAGGATCTGGGTTTCGAGGGCACCCGCCTGACCTCACTGCGGCGGCAAGCCGATCAGCTTCCGCTGCCCGCGGAGCGGCCGGCCACCCCGGCGGGTTTCCTCGTCAAGGCGCCGCTGCGCCAAGACGAGCGAAGCGCCACGACCCAGATCGCCGCCGCGGCCCCCGCCGCGACCGGCGGCTCGGCGGTTCACGCCGCGACCAAGACGCCAACCAAGACCAAGGCCAAGGCCGCCAACAAGGTCCCGCCGCCTGTCGCCCAGCCCGATGACGCCGCCAACCGCGCCGTTGTCCAGGCTAACAACAGCCGGGGCGGCACCAGACAGCGCCTCAATCCGGTTACCGGCCGGCCGCTGCCGCCGCTGGATAGCGCCCTGCCACGCCTGACCCTGATCCCCGTTTCCTCGGGAGCCGAGCAATGATCTGGCGCCGCAAAAAACAACCCAGCGACGACATCCGCCCGGCGGTCCCCTGCGGCCTGGATCTGGGTGGTCCGCGCACCTGGGTGGTGGAAATGGAAGGCCACAAGAAAGCGGCGCTGGAGGTTGGACGCAACCGTTTGCTGGTGGCCGCTGCGGTCTTCTCGCTGGCCTTCCTGCTGGTCGGCGCGCGCCTGGTGGGATTGGTCTACTTTACCGACCAGGGGCCGGACCGCCAGGCCAGCGCCAGCGCGAAAGCCAGCCATCAGGCCAAACCGGTGCGGGCCGACATCCTGGATCGCAACGGGCAGGTTCTCGCCACCACCTTGCCGACTAATTCGCTCTATGCCAATCCCCGGCAAATCCGCGACCCGCAGCTCGCCGCGGAGCGGTTGGCGGCGATTTTGAAGGATATCAGCGTCGCCGAGTTGCGCGCCAAGCTGACCGCCGACCGGGCTTTCGTTTGGCTGAAACGCAACATCACCCCGCGCGAAACCGCCGCGGTCAACGGACTGGGCATTCCCGGCCTCAACTTCCAGCGCGAAAATCGCCGCTTCTACCCCTATGGCGCACTGGCCAGCCATGCCGTCGGCTACACCAGCATCGACAACAAGGGCATCGCCGGCATGGAGATGGCGTTTGACGATCTGCTCCGCGGATCGGACCAGCCCGTTCGTCTGTCGCTGGACCTGCGGGTGCAGTACATCCTCGCCGACGAGCTTTCCGCCACCATGGAGGAATTTCAGGGCATCGGCGCGGCCGGCGTGGTGCTGGACGCCTACAGCGGCGAAGTGCTGGCCTTGGTGTCGCTGCCGACCTTTAATCCGGGACGCCCGGGCGAGGCTTCGGCCGAGGCCCGCTTCAATCGCGCCACCCTGGGCGTCTACGAAATGGGTTCGGTGTTCAAGATCTTCACCACCGCCCTGGCGCTCGACAGCAACTCGGTCACCATCAACAGCGGCTACGACACCTCCGACCCGATTCGGGTGGGCCGCTTCACCATCAGCGACTACAAGCCCAAGAAGCGCTGGCTCTCGGTGCCGGAAATTTTCATGTACTCCTCCAATATCGGCACGGTGCGCATGGCCGTGGACAGCGGCACCGATACGCTGAAGCGCTATTTTGGCGACTTGGGCCTGTTGCGCGCGATCTCCCTGGAGTTGCCGGAAGTCGGCCAGCCCATGCTGCCGACACCCTGGCGGCCGATCAGCACGATGACCGCCGCCTACGGACATGGCATCGCCGTCTCCCCGATGCAGACGGCGCGGGCCGTCGCCGCCGTGGTCAATGGCGGCGAGCTGCCGCCGGTGACCCTGCTGAAGCGGGCGGAGGGGGAAATCGTGCCGCGCAAACGCGTCTTTAGCGCCAAGACGTCAGAACAGATGCGCTGGTTGATGCGCCTGGTGGTGGCCCGCGGCACCGGCCGTTTCGCCAAGGCCGAAGGCTACCTGGTGGGCGGCAAGACCGGGACCGCTGACAAGCTCGGCCCCGACGGCGGCTATTCCGACAAAAAGCGCATGGCCACCTTTGCCGCCGCCTTCCCGATGAACGACCCGCGCTATGTGGTTCTGGCCATGGTTGACGAGCCCAAGGGCATCAAGCGCACCTTCGGATTCGCCACGGCGGGCTGGGTGGCCGCGCCTGTAATTAGTCGTACCGTGGCCCGCATGGCGCCACTTTTGGGCATCAAACCGGTGAGCGAGGAAGAGGACAAATCCGAAAGCCTGTTGATCAAGGCGAAGATGAGTGGACCGGTCGGTGCGGCGGAATGAAGGCGGAATGAAGTCGGTGCGGCTGAATGAGTTGTTGAAAGGACGCGCCATGAGCGCAGCGGCGGAAAATTTTGAGATCACGGGATTGACGGCGGACAGCCGTCAGGTCAATCCAGGCTATCTCTTTGCCGCCCTGCCTGGCCGCCAAGCCGATGGGCGCACCTACATCGACCAGGCCGTCGACAAGGGGGCAATTGCCATCTTGGCGCCGGAAGGCACCCGGTTGAAGACCTATGACCGGCCGGTCCTGCTGATCTGCGACGCCGACCCGCGCCACCGCCTGGCGGCGATGGCCGCGCGCTACTACAAGCGCCAGCCCCGGCAGATCGCCGCCGTTACCGGCACCAACGGCAAGACCTCGGTGGTTTCCTTCACCCGCCAGCTCTGGACGCTGTTGGGACGACAAGCCGCCAGCCTGGGGACCCTGGGCCTGCAGCCGGCGCTGCCGGGCGCGCCCCAAGGTCTGACCACCCCGGACCCGGTGGAACTGATGCGCTGCCTGGCCGAGGTGGCCGCCGCCGGCTACGACCACCTGGCGCTGGAGGCCTCCAGCCACGGGCTGGATCAAGCCCGCCTGGACGCGGTCCGGGTAACGGCCGCCGCCTTCACCAATCTCAGCCGCGACCACTTGGACTATCACGGCGACATGGCTGGCTATCTGGCGGCCAAGACAATCCTCTTCACCCGCCTGCTTCCCGAAGGCGGCACGGCGGTGCTCAATGCCGACGCCCCGGAATTCGATCAGCTGCTGTCGCGCTGCCGGGCCCGGAACCAACAGGTCCTTTCCTACGGCTTTGCCGGTCAGGATCTCAAGCTGGTGAAAGCGGTTCCCGCGGCCGGCCGTCTGGAGCTTACCCTGGAGGTCTTAGGCGTCAGGGCGACGGTGGCCTTGTCGCTGGCCGGATCCTTCCAGGCCTTCAATGTGCTCGCCGCGCTGGGACTGGTGCTGGCGGACAGCAGCCTGGACCCGGCGGAACTGCTTGCCCTGCTGCCCCAACTTACCGGCGTCCCGGGTCGGGCGGAACTGGTGGGAACCACCCCCGGCGGCGGCCATGTCTATGTCGACTATTCCCACACGCCGGCCTCGCTGGAAGTCATTTTGACGGCGCTTCGGCCGCACACGGAAAACCAACTTTTGGTGGTATATGGCGCCGGTGGCGACCGGGACCCGGGCAAGCGCCCGATGATGGGCCAAGCCTGCGAGCGCCTGGCGGATCAGGCGATCATCACCGACGACAATCCGCGCAGCGAGGACCCGGCGACCATCCGCGCCGCCATCCGCGCCGCTGCGCCTTCCGCCGAGGAAATCGGCGACCGACACCAGGCGATTGCGACGGCGATCGCCAGACTAGGTCCGGGGGACACGCTTGTGATCGCCGGCAAGGGCCACGAGACGGGTCAGACCGTCCAGGGGAAGGTTCTGCCGTTTGACGATCGCGTCGTTGCCCGGACCATTCTTTCCAAGCTGCGCGCCGCCACAGCAGGTACAAAGGCGGATGATACGGTAGCCGACGCGGCGGACGACCCAGCGGACAACCTGGCGGCGAAGGCCGCCAAGGATCACCCCGAGGGGGAGCCGCGATGACGGCGCCGCTTCCCCTGCCCGCGCTCTGGACCGCGTCCGAAGTTCTCGCCGCCACCGATGGTCAGGGACCCGGCGGCTGGCGGGCCAGCGGCGTCACCATCGACAGCCGCACGGTTCAGCCGGGCGACCTGTTTGTCGCCATCAAGGGCCCGAACTTCGACGGCCACCGGTTCGTCGATGAGGCGCTTCGGCGCGGCGCCGTTGCCGCGCTGGTTCAGCGCCGCCCGGAAGGGCTGGACGACGGCGCCCGCCTGGTGCGGGTCAAGGACAGCCTGCGAGGTTTACAGGACCTGGGGCGCGCGGCCCGGCGGCGCAGCAGCGCCCGCATCCTCGGCATCACCGGATCGGCGGGCAAGACCGGCAGCAAGGAAGCCCTGCGCTGCGCCCTTTCGGCGCAAGGCAAGACCGAAGCCAATGCCGCCAGCTTCAACAACCATTGGGGCGTGCCGCTGTCGCTGGCGCGCCTGCCGCGCGACGCCGCCTTTGGCATCTTCGAAATGGGCATGAACCATGCCGGCGAGTTGAGCGAGCTGACCCAGATGGTGTTGCCGGACGTGGCGCTGATCACCAACATCGGCTTGGCTCACTTGGCCTTTTTCACCTCGCCGACACGCATCGCCGACGCCAAGGCGGAGATCTTCGAAGGCTTGAACGACCAGGGCGCCGCCGTCCTGCCGCGCGACGACCGCCAGTATGACCGACTGGCCGCCACCGCCAATCGCCTGGGGGTGCGCTACCTGATCACCTTTGGCCGCCATCCCGAGGCCGACCTGCGGCTGATCAAGGCCGACTGCGGCAGCCAGACAAGCCGGGTCACGCTGGAGCTGTTCGGCGAGACCCTGCGCTACCGGCTGCCGGTGCCGGGGGAACATTGGGTGCTCAACTCCCTGGGCGTGCTGGCCGCCGTTCGCGCGGCCGGCGCCAACGTGGAGACGGCCGCCCGAGCCTTCGACAATCTTAAGGCCGGCAAAGGGCGCGGCGCGCAGATCACCGTCACCTTGCCGGCGCGTCAGGGCCGCCCGGGCGGCGACATCCGGATCATCGACGACAGCTACAACGCCAACCCGCTGTCGCTGCGCGCCGGCCTGAAGGTGCTGGCCGGCATGACCCCGCAGGCCGGCGGCCGCCGGGTCGTCCTGCTGGGCGAAATGTTGGAGCTGGGCGAGGAAACGCCGCGCCACCACGCCGCGTTGAAGGACCCCATCGTCCAGGCCGGCGTGGAGCTGGCGCTGACCTGTGGCGCGGCGATGACCGACCTCGACCGGCAACTCCCCGCCGCGCTGCGCGGCCATCATTTTGCCGACTCCCAGGCGCTGGCCGAGGCCGCCGTTACCCTATTGCGACCGGGCGACATCGTTCTGGTCAAGGGATCGCTTGGCAGCCAAATGGCCCGCGTGGTGACCGCCTTGACGGCGCTCGGCAGCGCCGCCGACGACAGCGGCAGCGCTGAAACCCATCGCCGAATTGGGGAGGCCTAGGCATGCTGTACAACTTCCTCGTTCCCCTCGCCGACGACTACACCTTTCTCAACCTGTTCCGCTATCTGACCTTCCGCACCGGCGGGGCGATCATGACCGCGCTGCTGATCACCTTTGTTCTGGGTCCGCCGGTGATCGCCTGGCTGAAGTCCAAGCAGGCGGAAGGGCAGCCCATTCGCGAAGACGGTCCGGAAAGTCACCTTCTGACCAAAAAAGGCACGCCGACCATGGGCGGCGTCCTGATTCTGCTGGCCCTAACCACCTCCACACTGCTGTGGGCGGATCTGTCCAACCCCTACATCTGGATCACCCTGGTGGTCACCATCGGCTTCGGGCTGCTGGGTTTCTTCGACGACTACATGAAGCTGACCCGCCGCAGCCACAAAGGCATTTCCGGCAGGCTAAAACTGCTGGGCCAGGCGCTGATCGCGCTGACCGCCACGCTGGCCATCATCCGGGTAAGCCCGCCGGAGCTGGAAATGGGCCTGGCCGTGCCGTTCCTCAAAGACTTCCTGCTGCAGCTGGGCTGGTTCTTCGTCGCGGTGTCGCTGGTGGTGATGATCGGAGCCTCCAACGCGGTGAACCTGACCGACGGCCTGGACGGCCTGGCCATCGTGCCGGTGATGATCGCCGCCGCCTGCTTCGGTCTGATCGCCTACCTGGTGGGCAATACCATCTTCGCCAACTATCTGCAGATTCAGTATGTGCCCGGGACCGGAGAACTGGCGGTTTTCACCGGCGCCCTGGTCGGCGCCGGCCTGGGGTTCCTCTGGTTCAACGCGCCGCCGGCCATGGTGTTCATGGGCGACACCGGATCGCTGTCCTGTGGCGGCGCGCTGGGCTGTGTCGCCGTCATCACCAAGCATGAATTGGTGCTGGCCATCATCGGCGGCCTTTTCGTGCTGGAGACCGTGTCGGTGATCGTTCAGGTGGCCTCGTTCAAGCTCACCGGCAAGCGGGTCTTTCGCATGGCCCCGCTGCACCATCACTACGAGAAAAAAGGCTGGGCCGAACCCACCATCGTTATTCGTTTCTGGATTATCGCGGTGATTTTGGCGCTTGCCGGACTCGCCACCTTGAAGCTGCGCTAGGAAGCCAAAGCCTTGATCGATCTCTCCTTCTTCAATGGCCATCGGGTCGCGGTGCTGGGACTGGGCAAGTCCGGCTTGGCCGCGGCTCGGGCGCTTGTCGCCGCCGGCGCGCAGGTCTGGGCCTGGGACGACGACGCCGCCGTGCGCGCCGCCGCCGAAGAAGCCGAAATCCCGGTGGTCGACCTGGTGCAGGCCGATTGGCTGCAGCCGGTTTCCCTGGTGTTGAGCCCGGGCATTCCGCACAGCTTCCCACTGCCCCATCCGGTGGTCGATCTGGCCCGCGAGCACGGCGTGGAGATCATCAGCGACATTGAACTGCTGGGTCGCGCCGACCCGGACGCCCAGTTCATCGGCATCACCGGCACCAACGGCAAGTCCACCACCACCGCGCTGGTCGGCCATATCCTCGACCTTTCCGGCCGCCGCGCCGAAACCGGAGGCAACCTGGGCCGCCCGGTGGCGTCGTTCGATCCGGTTGGCGCCGACGGCTACCATGTGCTGGAGCTGTCCAGCTATCAGCTGGAGCTGACCCACTGCATCACCCACAACGTCGCCGTGCTGTTGAACATCACCCCGGACCACCTGGACCGCCACGGCGGCTTTGCCGGCTATGTCGCCGCCAAGAAAACCATCTTTCGGCGGCAAAGCAATCCGCGGGTCGCCATCATCGGCCAGGACGATCAAAGCTGTCGCGATCTCTATCAGGAGCTGAAGAAAACCGGCGACCAGCGGGTTATTCCGATTTCCGGAAGTCGGGAGACCCCCGGCGGCGTGTTCGTGCGCGACGGCGTCTTGATCGACGACCTGGACGGCCAGCGCCAGCCGGTCTTGGACCTGAAGCAGATTCCCAGCCTGCCCGGCGCCCACAACTGGCAAAACGCCGCCGCGGCCTATGCGACCTGCCGCTGCTGCCAACTGGACCCGCCAATCATCGCCGCCTGCCTGCGCAGCTTCCCGGGTCTGCCCCACCGGCAGGAACTGGTGGCGATCATCGATGCGGTCGCCTACGTCAACGATTCCAAGGCCACCAACCCGGAAGCCGCCGCCAAGGCCCTGTCCAGCTATCCGCGCAGCTACTGGATCGCCGGCGGGCGGGCCAAGGAAGGCGGTTTGGATCCGCTGTTCGCGCATTTGGACCGGGTGGCGGAGGTCTTCCTGATCGGCGAGGCGCAAGACGCCTTCGCCGCCGCCCTGGCCGGCAAGGCGAAGACCCGCAACTGTGGCGACCTGGCAACCGCGCTGGCCCATGCGGCCGTGGCCGTGCGCAATGACCAAAGCGGTCAGCCCTTGACGGTTTTGCTATCGCCGGCCTGCGCGTCCTTCGATCAATTCAAGTCGTTCGAGGAACGCGGGAACCTGTTCAAAAAGGCGGTATCGGCGCTGCCGGGGGACCGGGGCGCGCCGGAAGAAGCCGCGCTGCTGGGTCTGGGAGATCGCTCATGAGCTTGGCCCTTTCACGCAATGACACCTCGGTGCTGGGCCGCTGGTGGTGGACCGTCGACCGGGTCACGCTGACCGCGCTGTTCGCGCTGATGGTCCTCGGCGCCTTTCTCATCGCGACGGCCTCCCCGGCGGTGTCCGAACGGATCGGCCTGGGATCCTTCTCGCTGACCGCGCGGCAGTTGATTTTGCTGCCCCCGGCCGCGGCCCTGATGATTGCCGCCTCGCTGCTATCACCGCGTTGGATCCGACGCCTGGCGGCGGTCGGCTTCCTCGGCACCGTGGTTCTGCTGATCGCGACCCTGGTCATCGGCACGGAAATCAAGGGCTCGACCCGCTGGATCAACTTCCTCGGCTTTTCGCTTCAACCTTCCGAATTCGCCAAGCCGCTGTTCGCCGTGGTGGCCGCCTGGATGTTCGCGGCGGGAAAGGAACAAGAATCCTTCCCCGGCACCATTTTCGCCTGCCTGCTGTGGCTGCTGATGGTGACCCTGCTGCTGCTGCAGCCCGATCTGGGCCAAACCGTGGTGATCAGCGCGATTTTCGGCGTTCAATTCTTCCTCGCCGGACTGCCCTTGGCGCTGGTGATCGGCCTGATGCTGCTGGGTGTGTCCGGTCTGGTCGGAACCTATTTTCTGCTGCCCCACGTCGCCAAGCGCATCGACGCCTTCCTGGATCCGGCGGCCGGCGACCAATATCAAATCCAGCGCTCGCTTGAGGCCTTCATGAAGGGCGGGCTGTTCGGACGGGGCCCCGGCGAAGGCCGGGTCAAGGAGGTCCTGCCCGACGCCCATTCGGACTTCATCTTTGCCGTGGCGGGCGAGGAACTGGGGATGATCGCCAGTCTGATCATCGTGTCGATTTTCGCTTTGGTGGTGTTGCGCGGCTTCACTCGCTTGATGAACGAAACCAACCTGTTCGTGCTGCTGGCGGCCACCGGCTTGCTGACGCAATTCGGCTTGCAGGCTTTCATCAATATGGCCTCGTCGCTGCAACTCATCCCCACCAAAGGCATGACCTTGCCGTTCCTCAGCTTTGGCGGTTCCTCCCTGATCGCCCTGGCGCTGGGCATGGGCATGGTGCTGGCGCTGACCCGCGTAAGGGTCGGATCGGGGGAAGAATGACCCCGCATTCTCCTTCATCACGCCTGACCCCCGGCGACGGGCCGGTGGTGCTGGCCGCCGGAGGCACCGGCGGGCATCTCTTCCCGGCGCTGGCCCTGGCGCGGGTGCTGCGCGCCCGCGGGTTTCAGGTGGTCTTGGCGACCGACCAGCGCGGCACCGGGTTCGGCGCGGAACTGCCCGAGGTGACAACCTACCGGATCTCCGGCGCGGGGGTGGCCGGCGGCAGCCCGCTTCGCAAGGCGCGCTCCGCGCTGCTGCTGGGCCTGGGTTATCTGCAGTCCCGCCGTCTGCTGTCCCGGCTTCGGCCCCAGGCGGTGGTTGGATTTGGCGGTTACGCCGCCCTGCCCACCACACTGGCGGCCGTCCATCAAGGCCGCCGCACCCTGCTGCACGAACAAAATCAAGTGGTCGGACGGGCCAACCGTCTGGTGATCGGCAAGGCCAGCGCCCTGGCGACCTCCTTTGCCCAGGTGGCCGGCCTGCGCCCGCTCGAGGCGGCCAAGGTCCAGGTCACCGGCAATCCGGTGCGCGCCGAAATCGCGGCGCTGGCGGCAAGTCCCTATCCCGCCGTTGACGCCAGCGGACCCCTGCAGTTGCTGATCACCGGCGGCAGCCAGGGGGCGGCGGTGTTCAATGACCTGCTGCCCGCCGCCATCACCCAGCTTCCGCCCGCCCTGCGCCGGCGCCTGCGCGTCTGCCAACAGGTGCGCGGCGGCGACGCGGCGCGGCTGGCGGCGCTGTACGACAGCGGCGGCGTGGCCCATCGGTTGCAATCCTTCTTCGACGACATGCCCCAGCGCCTGTCCCAGGCGCACCTGCTGATCTGCCGCGCGGGCGCTTCGACCATCGCCGAACTGGCGGCGGCCGGACGGCCGGCCATTCTGGTGCCCTACCCCCATGCCACCGATGACCATCAGTCCGGCAATGCGCGGGCCTTTTCCGAGGCCGGCGGCGGCTGGCTCATGCCCCAGGCGACGCTCACCCCTGCAAGTCTGGCCGACCGCCTGAACGAGTTGCTCAACCACCCCGAGACCCTGGTCAGGGCCGCGGCCTGCGCGCGCGCCTTCGCCCAACCCCAGGCCGCCGAACGACTGGCCGATCTGGTCTGCGGCGTCCAACCGAGCAACGGCCCAAGCGACCGCCACCCCAATCGCCGCAACCCCGACCAGGAGGCCGCCGCATGAGAGCCCTGCCCCTCGACCTTGGCATCCTCCACTTTGTCGGAATCGGCGGCATCGGCATGTCCGGCATCGCCGAGGTGCTGCATAACTTGGGCTATCAGGTGCAAGGCTCCGACCTCAACGCGAACGCCAATGTGACGCGGCTGCGCCGGCTGGGCATCGAGATCAAGGTCGGGCATGCCGGCGCGCATGTGGACAATGCCGCGGTGGTGGTGATTTCCTCCGCCGTCAAGCCGGACAATCCGGAGGTCTTGGCCGCCCGCCTGCAACTGATTCCCGTGGTGCGGCGCGCCGAAATGCTGGCCGAGCTGATGCGCCTGAAGTGGTCCATCGCGGTGGGCGGCACCCACGGCAAGACCACCACCACCTCGCTGATCGCCGCGCTGCTCGACCATGCGCAACTGGATCCCACCGTGATCAACGGCGGCATCATCAATGCCTATGGCACCAATGCCCGGCTGGGCGGCGGCGAGTGGATGATTGTGGAGGCCGACGAAAGCGACGGCACCTTTGTCAAGCTGCCCGCCACCATCGCCGTGGTGACCAACATCGACCCGGAGCACCTGGATCACTATGGCTCGGTCGAGGCGCTGCATGACGCCTTTGAAACCTACGTGGAAAACATCCCCTTCTATGGCTTTGCCGTGCTCTGCACCGACCATCCGGTGGTCCAGGCGCTGATCGGCCGAATTGAAGACCGGCGTCTGATCACCTACGGCTTCAATCCCCAGGCGGAGGTGCGCGGCGAAAACCTGCGCCAAAACCCGGAGGGCACGCTGTTTGACGTCGTGATCACCGATCGCCCCAATGGCGAAACCCGGGTCATCACCGACTGCGCCCTGCCCATGGTAGGCCAACACAATGTGCAAAACGCCTTGGCCGCCATCGCCGTGGGCCTGGAAATGGGCCTGGATGATGAGGTCCTGCGGCAGGGATTCGCCGCATTCGGCGGGGTTAAGCGGCGCTTTACCAAGGTCGGCGAAAGCAACGGCATCACCGTGGTCGACGACTATGCTCACCATCCGGTGGAGATCACCGCGGTGATCAAGGCGGCCCGCCAAGCGACCGGCAACAAGGTCATCGCCGTGGTTCAGCCTCATCGCTACACCCGCCTGCTGGGGCTGTTCGAGGACTTCTGCTCCTGCTTCAACGAAGCCGATCATGTGATCGTCGCGCCGGTGTTCGCCGCCGGCGAGGACCCGATTGACGGGGTTGATCGGGATGCCCTGGTGCAGGGGCTTCGCGCCCGCGGTCATCGGGCGGTCTCGCCGCTGGACGACGAGGCCGATTTGGCCCGCATGGTGAAGAAACTGGCGCGCCCCGGCGACCTGGTGATCTGCCTGGGGGCCGGGTCGATCACCAACTGGGCCCAGGCGCTGCCGGCGCAGCTCACTGCTTCGTTCCAAGCCGAGTCGCCACGCTCGGGAGCGGAGGAATGACCGCCATGGCCAAGCGCATCGCCCCCGCCTGTCTGCTCGACCGCCTGCCCCAGGTGCGGGGTCGCTACAAGCAAGACGCGGCCCTGGACGGCATCACCTGGTTTCGCGTCGGCGGCCCGGCCGAGATTATGTTCCGGCCCGCCGATCTGCAGGACCTGGTGGACTTTCTGGCCGCCAAGCCGGCCGACATTGCCGTCACCGTGCTGGGCGTGGGCTCGAACCTGCTGGTGCGCGACGGCGGCATCGCGGGCGTGGTTCTGCGCCTGGGTCGCGGCTTTGCCGATATCGAGCAGGCCGGCGATCAGATCATCAGCGGCGCGGCGGCCCTGGACGGCAACGTGGCGCAGGCCGCGCGGCGCGCCGGCCTGACCGGACTGGAGTTTCTCAGCGGCGTGCCCGGCACGATCGGCGGCGCCCTGCGGATGAACGCCGGGGCCTACGGGTCGGAAGTCAAGGATGTGCTGCTGTGGGCTGAAGCGCTGACCCCGGCGGGAGAGCTAAAACACCTCACCGCCGCGGAGATCGGCTTTGACTATCGTCGCTGCGCCCTCCCGACCGACTGGATTTTCGTCCGCGCCGCCTTCCAGGGCCAGGCCGGCGCGCGCGCGACAATTGATCAACGCATGGCCGAGATCAAGACGGCCCGCGACAGCAGCCAGCCGATCCGCAGCCGCACCGGCGGCTCCACCTTCAAGAACCCGCCGGGACACAAAGCCTGGCAGTTGATCGACGCGGCCGGCTGTCGCGGGTTGCGGCGCGGCGCGGCGCAGGTCTCCGACCAGCACTGCAACTTCTTGATCAACCTGGGCAACGCCAGCGCCGCCGACCTGGAAGCGCTGGGCGAAGAGGTGCGGCGGCTTGTCCTGGCGCAGAGCGGTATCGAGCTGCAGTGGGAAATCAAGCGGGTCGGGCAAACGCTCCAGGGGTCGGGAGGACAGCCATGACGACGGTTCGCCGCATTGCCCTGCTGCTGGGCGGCGCCTCGGTGGAGCGCGAGGTCTCCCTGGTCACCGGCCGGGCTTGCGCCAAGGCGTTGCGCGCCAACGGCCATGACGTGGTGGAGATCGATCCGCAAGGCAACGACCTGCGCCCGCTGCTGGACGCGCTCACCCCGCGCCCCGATGTGGTGTTCAACGCGCTTCACGGTCGCCACGGCGAAGACGGCAACATTCAGGGCCTGCTCAACCTGATGAACCTTCCCTACACCCATTCCGGGGTGCTGGCTTCCGCGCTGGCGATGGACAAGCCCACCGCCAAGCGGCTTTTCGAGGCCACGGGCCTGCGCTGTCCCGCTGGCCGGGTGGCGCATCGCGACGAGGTGCTGGCGGCTGATATCCTGCCCCGTCCCTACGTGATCAAACCGCTGGCCGAGGGCTCCTCCAAGGGCGTGGCTATCGTCCGCAAGGGCGACAACGCGCTCAACGAGACCATGAGCCACTGGCCGTTCGGCGAAGAGGTGCTGGTGGAGCCGTTCATCGAAGGTCGCGAACTGACCGTGGCGGTGATGGACGACCGCCCGCTGGCGGTGACCGAACTGCGGCCGGTTTCGGGCTTCTATGACTACGACGCCAAATACACCGCCGGCCGGACCGAGCACATCGTCCCTGCCCCGATCCCCGCGCACATCTACGCCGCCGCCCTGGAACAGGCGCTCCAGGCGCACCGGGTCTTGGGCTGTCGCGGGTTAAGTCGGGCCGATTTCCGCTACGACGACCGCCGCGAGGCCGGCGAGGCCGGCGGCCTGTATCTGTTGGAGGTCAACACCCAGCCGGGCATGACACCGCTCAGCCTGGCGCCCGAACAGGCCGCTTACCTGGGGATTTCCTTCGAAGACCTGATGAACTGGATGGTGGAGCACGCGGCATGCGACTGAAATCCAAACCTGCCAAAGCCAACCAAGCCGCCCTGTCCCGTGGGGCGGCCCCGGCGGCGGCCAAACGGCGCACCGCCCGCGCCAACCAAACCACGCAGCGTGGGCTGGCCCGCCGGCTTGCGCTGCCCGGCGCGCTGCTCGCCCTGGCGCTGGCCGGCGGCAGTGTCGCCCTGCTTTCCGGCTGGGCCGAACAGACCGGCGAACGGCTGCGCCAAAGCGCAATCGATCTCTCCGTTCAGCAGGGTCTGGCGCTCAGCGACGTCAAGGTCGAGGGCCGGGAGCGCACCGCCAAGCAAGACGTTCTCGCCGCCCTGGCGGTGGAAAAGGGCAGCCCGCTGCTGACCTTCGACCCGGCGGCGGTCCGCGAACGGCTGGAGGGTCTGCCCTGGGTGGCCCGCGCCGAAGTTGAGCGCCGCCTGCCGAATATCATCTATGTCGGCCTGACCGAACGCCAACCGCTGGCGATCTGGCAATTGCGCCAGGTCTTTCAGGTGATCGACCAGCAGGGCGCGGTTATCCCCGGCGTCGAGGCCAAGCAGTTCGCCCATCTGCCGCTGGTGGTTGATCGGGGCGCGCCGCGGGCGACCCGAAGCCTGCTGGCCTTTCTGGCCGAGGAACCCGAACTGGCCGACCGGGTGGTCGCGGCGTCCCGGATCCGGGACCGGCGGTGGGATCTGCTGTTGAAAGGCGGCGTGAAAATCCGCCTGCCGGAGCAGGACGCGGCCCAGGCTTGGCGGCAACTGGCGCGGATCGAGCGCGAACAGGGACTGCTGAATCGGGACGTGGTGATGAT
>TARA_R110002072_G_scaffold15856_40_pt1 | contig 17050 bp, 14 predicted proteins | sample TARA_R110002072 | Tara Oceans TARA_R110002072 (sample SAMEA4397118) | marine metagenome | biome: Polar Biome; feature: [SRF] surface water layer (ENVO:00010504); material: water (ENVO:00002006), including particulate matter (ENVO:01000060) such as... | depth 5 m | reverse complement strand
CCCCCGGCCCCTCCCCAAGGGGAGGGGAGCAAGCGCGCCTCCATGATCAAACCTCGATCAGACGGTCGGGCAGTTCGTTGACATCGTCCGCGGTGCGCGGGAAGTGCTCGGCCAGCACCTCTCCGACATCGCGGACCCCGGCGGCCATTCCCTCGGCCACGCAGCCGCGCTTGATGTCGGTCAGCATGTCGGCCATCGCCTCGCCCCAGACATCGGCGGAAACCTGCTCCGCGATCGGCCGGTCGGCGACGATCTCGGCGCGGTGTTCCTGCATCGAGAGATAGATCAACACGCCGGTGCGCCCATGGGTGCGGCGTTCGGCGCCCACCTTGAAATGGGAGATCGCGCGGTCGTGGACGCGCGCGGTCTTGACCGGGCCGGGGACGACGCGGAATTTGAGCGCGTCCCACGACAGCAGCAGCCAGGTCACGACGAAGGCGATCAGCCCCAGCATGATCGTCATCGTGGCAATCTCGCCATTGGTCCATTCATGCGTCCAGCCGCCGATCAGCGAATCCCACAGATCGAGGAAGGGCTTGGGCAGGATGGCGAACAGGCTCATCGCGGTGAAGGCGATCCCGGCGGACCACATCAGCACGACATCGGTGTAGCCATCCGAGCGATCGGCGAGGACAGTGACGATCTCGCCGCTGGTCATGCTCTCGGCCCTGGCGACCGCGTCGGTGACAATCGCGTGCTGATCTTGCGTCAAATAGGCCATCTACCACCCCCCGGAGGCGCCGCCGCCCCCGAAACTGCCGCCGCCGCCGGAAAAGCCGCCGAAACCGCCGCCTCCCCCGCCGAAGCCGCCACCGCCAAAGCCGCCGCCATCGCTGTCGGTCAGACCGCCGACGACCGCCTTGCCGACTTCCCAGAGGATGATGTCGCGCGCAAAACCGCCCGCGCCGCCGCCGCGAAAGCGCCGCTTGCCGCGCCGACCGAACATCGGCAGCACGAAGAAGAACAGGATGAAGCCCAGCCAGATCAGCGCTCCGATCGGGAAGCCGCCTTCGCCTGCGCTTGCCCGCTCCTGCGTGGCCTGCTCGGCGATCGCCGCCGCTTCCTCGGGCGGCAGTTCGAGCTGGTTTATGATCCGCTCGGCACCTTGCGCGATCCCGGCGGAGAACTGACCCTCGCGGAAATAGTCCTTCATCTCCTCGATATATTCGAAGGCGAGGCCGTCGGGAAGGATGCCTTCGAGACCGTAGCCCACCTCGATCCGCATCAGCCGCTCGTTGGGCGCGACGATCAGCAGCACGCCATCGTCGCGCTCGGAATCGCCGATCCCCCATTCACGCCCGAGGCGATAGCCATAGTCGGCGATGTCGTAGCCCTGCAGATCGGGAACGGTGGCGATGACGAATTGACGCTGGTTCTGCTCCTCGAACTCGTCGAGCCGCTGTGTCAGCTGCGCCTCGGTCGCCTCGTCGATGATGTTCGCGGCATCGACCACGGGAGCCGTGCCGCGCTCGGGGAAATCCTGCGCATAGGCCGCAGGAGCCAGCGCAAGCGCGGCCAGCAGGACGACAAGACGACGAAGCAGACCGATCGGTTGAGCCATTCCGGCGCTGTCAGCCCCGCTCAGTTTGCAGCCGGGGCGGCGTCGCTGCGACCCATGTCGAGCTCGGGCGCGACTTCGGCTCCTTCGGTGGCGGCCTCGTAGGGGACCATCGGCTCGGCGCCGTGGATGATGTTGGCGCCGATCGTGTCCGGGAAGGTGCGGATGGTGGTGTTGTACTGGCGAACCGCCTCGTTGTAGTCGCGGATCGAGGTCGAGATGCGGTTTTCCGCGCCTTCGAGCTGGACCATCAGTCGGCCGAAATTCTCCTGGCTGCGTAATTCGGGATAGCGTTCGACCGAGACCAGCAGCCGCGACAGCGCGCCGCCAAGCTGGCTCTGCGCCTGCTGATACTGCTGCATCGCTTCCGGATTGCTGAGATCGTCGCCATCGATCTGGATTTCGGGGCGAGTGGCTGCAGCGCGCGCCTCGATCACGCCCTGGAGCGTCTCGCGCTCCTGCTCGGCGGAGGAGAGCACGACTTGCTGGAGGTTGGGGATGAGGTTGGCGCGGCGCTGGAACTGCGCCTCGACATCGGCCCATTTGGCCTTGGCGTTCTCTTCGGCGGCGGGGACCGAGTTGATCCCGCAGGCGGACAGCGTCAGCGCCATGGCGGCGATGCCGATCGCCCGGGTTGCGGTGCGGATGGCTGCGAAGCGATTCATGACATACCCCTCGGTGGAAAACTGTCTTACCCAGATAGCACGGTCGCGCTTTCTTTCAAGCGTGAGCGGGTCGTTTCCGCAAGGCTTGAGGCGGAATCCTCCTCGTGGCAGGGAGGCGCAACGATCCGTCAAGCAGGGGGCGACACCATGAAGCTGGCATCCGAGTTCAAGAAGTTCATCGCCCGCGGAAATGTCATCGATCTGGCGGTCGGGGTGGTGATCGGCGCAGCCTTCAGCGGGATCGTCACGCAATTGACGCAGGGCGTGCTGATGCCGCTGATCGGCTGGATCTTCGGCGACATCGACTTCTCGAACTGGTTCCTGCTGCTGGGGGAGATTCCGGAAGGGTACGAGGGCGCGATCGACAATTACGAGCAACTCAAGGAAGCGGGCGTGGCGATGATCGGCTATGGCGCGCTGCTGACCGCGTTGCTCAATTTCCTGATCGTCGCGATGGCGCTGTTCGTGCTGGTGCGCAGCGTCAACCGGGTGACGGAGGAAATGCAGCGCAAGCAGGCGGCGACCGAGGACAGCTCGCAGAACCCCGAGGTGCCCACCGACCCGCAGCTCGACGTGCTCAAGAAGATCCTCGCCGAGCTCAAGCGCGAGCCCGCGGCGCCATCCGATCCTTCGTCCACTTCACATTAAGCTTCGGATCGCTATATAGGGCGGGTCGGTTTCGGCCGACTATGGCGATAAAGTGCTGCGTACAATAGGCACAACGGACCCGGGGGCAGTACCCGGCGGCTCCACCACCAGCGGCGAGAAACCGCCTTTGATGCTGGGGCCGAACTAGGATCGACGTGTGTTGAAAAGCGCAGTTTTTGCTCGGGCTGAGTAACCCGTTCAAGGCTCAAAACCATAAGTGCCAATGACAATGAAGCACTCGCTCTTGCGGCGTAATTTGATGGCCTAACGGCCTGACTTTACAAAGCCAAAGCGCGGTTGGACCGACCGGGCAACAGAACGGATTCCGGGGCTCCGGGGGTAGCTAGCAACAGAAACCCCCACCTTCTCTTCAGTCGAAAATCTTGCGCTGCCGGTAGTCCTATTCGGCCTCCGCATTCGCTTTGGCATCACGTTCGTAGCGGATCGCGTCGAGAATCTTGGCACCGCCCAGAAACACCGCGCCCGCCGTGGCGGCCCATAACAGGTAGCCGCCGACCCCGGGATATTCGAGCGTGTAGCGCACGCCTCTGGTCATCGCGCCCAGCGCCAGCGCGAAAATGATCAGATACGCCTCGAAGCGCGTCTTGATCACAAACAGTCTCTTGATCCGGCGCAGCACGCGAACTCCCTTGGCTTAACCACCCGGAACGCAAGCACCATGCCATCCTCGCTGGCGAGCCGTTCCCGATGGTTAATCGATGGGCCGGTTGTAAGGCGCGCCGACAGGCTGAGTCCAGCATGGAGGAGCCGCTATCCCGCAAAGCTGGGTGCCTGTCCCGTTGCGGGTCAGGCCGGCGCGGGTCAGGCCGGCGCGGGTCAGGTCGGCGCGGGTTAGGCCAGTTCGTCGAGTGCCAGAACGCCGAGCAGCGCCTCGCGCGCCTCGATCACCGTCTTGGCGAGCGCCTCGCTACCGATATCGACGGGATCGATCTGCTCGGGCCACATCTCGGCGATGACGGATTCCGCCCGCTCGATCCGACCCTCGTCCAGCAGGAAGCGGGGATCCACCGTCGCGGGATCGGCGACCACGCGCAGCCTGAGGCAGGCGGGGCCGCCGCCATTGGCCATCGACTGGCGAACATCGACGGGGATGACCTTGCGGATCGGTCCGTTGCCCGCGAGCATGCGCTCGCACCAGGCCCACACCGAAGCGCTCTCCTGGCATTCGTTCGGCACCACCAGCGCCATCTCGCCGTGCGGCAGCGTGAGCAGTTGCGCGTTGAACAGATAGGTGCGGATCGCCTCTTCGAGGCTTACCGCTTCCTCCGACACTTCGACCACCTCGAGCGCGGGGAAGACGGCACGGATCGCCTCGTAGGCGCCCTGCTGGTCGGCGAAGGCGCGCGCATGGGTGAACAGGACGCGCTCATTGGCCACCGCGACGACATCGTTGTGGAACGCACCCGCGGCGATGGCTTCGGGGTTCTGTTCGACGAACACGCAGCGCGCGGGGTCGAGCCCGTGCTTGCGCGCAACCGCGCGGCTGGCCTGTTCGTGCTGGCGCGCGGGGAAGCGGCCGCCCTGCTGGCCATAGACGAAAACCTCGACGCCGGCCTCGGTATGGTTCTCGCACAGCCGCATGTGATTGGCCGCGCCCTCGTCGCCGAAGCTGGCGGGGACCGCGTCGTGCACCGCGAAATGGCGCGGATCGGCGAAGGCTATCGCCAGCTGGCGCTTGGTGTCGCGCCATTCCTGCCCGCGGTGGAGCATGGTCACGAGATTGGCCGGGGTCAGGTGGCAGCGCCCGTCGGCGGTGTCGGGCGCGGGGCTCACGGTGGCGGCATTGGCGGTCCACATCGAGCTCGCGGACCAGGCGGCAGCCACCAGCGCCGGCTCGCTCGAGGCGTCGAGCGCGAGATCGCGCATCAGGGCGAAATTGGGGCGAGGCAGCGGCAGCAGGAAGCCCTGCGTCAGCCCGAGCTCCATATTGCCGCGCATCTTGGCCAGCCCCTGCAGCGCCGCGGCCCGCGGATAGGAGGGTTCGCCCTTGTGGCTGGCGCTGGCGATATTGCCGAGGCTGAGCCCGGCATAATTGTGGCTCGGTCCGACGATGCCGTCGAAATTGATTTCGACGAGGTTCATCGGAAGAGCCTCGTCGCCCCGGACTTGATCCGGGGCTTCGTTCCGCAAGCTTCGACCCCGTGGAAAGAGATCCCAGCTTCTGCTGGGATGACGCGAACCAGTTCCATCACCGCGCTACGCTCCACACTTCGTCGCCAGCGACGACGTCCAGCGCCCGCGCGCAGGCTTCGTCTATCGCCATACTCCCATCCTCGGCCACGTCGCACTGGCCGTAGGCGCAGCGGAAGCTCTCGAGCGTTCCCGTGGCGATCAGCGCGCGCTTGCCGATGTCGAGATCGGTCCCGCTGACCCGACCGGGGCGCGAATCGCGCACGCTGTTCACCCGGTCGGTGCGCGCCGACATCGTGGGGCCGCCATCGAAAATGTCGACATAGCCCTCATAAGCGAAGCCTTCCTGCTCGAGCATCCGCATCGCCGCGCGCCCGGTGGGGTGGGGCAGGCCGATGACCTTGCGCGCTTCCTCGTCGAGCATGGCGACATAGACCGGGTGCTTGGGCATCAGATCGGCGATGAACTGGTTGCCGTTGATGGCGTTGAAGTAGTCGGCTTCCTGGAAGCTCATCCCGAAGAACCGGCCCGCGACCCCGTCCCAGAAGGGCGAGCCGCCGGCATCGTCGATGATCCCGCGCAATTCGGCGATCACCCGATCGGCAAAGCGCAGGCGGTGCATGGCGATGAACAGATAGCGGCTGCGCGCGAGCAGCAGGCCGAGCCCGCCGGCGCGTTCGAGCGGGTGAAGGAACAGCCCGCCGACCTCGCTCGAGCCTTCGAGATCGGTGGTCAGCCCGAGCAGCTCGGCGCGCACCGTGCGGTCGAGCTCCTGCGAATGCTGGGTCAGCGTGGTCATCCGGTAGGAATAAAATGGCCATTGCTGCCCGACCTGGCTGAACAGCTGGCAGGTCCCGCGCACCTGTCCGGTTTCGGTGTTCTCGAGCACCAGCACGAACTGGTCGTCGCCCAGCCGGTCGTCGTCGCGCGCGAAGGCGGCGGCGGCGCGTTCCAGCTTGCCCGTCAGCGATTTGCGGTCGGCGGGCAGATTGGTGAAACCGCCGCCGGTCAGCTTGGCCATTTCATAGAGCGGTTCGATATCCTCGAGCCGTGCGGCGCGCAGGCGGAAGCTCACGAAGGTTCTCCTGCAGACACGGCATCTGCGAGCGGATCGCCCGCCGCGAGCCGCTCGAGCACCAGAGCCGACAATGCGGCGCGCTCGACCAGCGAGGGCGCGATCATGAATTCCTCGGGCGAATGGATCTTGCCGCCGCGCACCCCCATGGTGTCGACCACCGGGACGCCGCAGGCGGCGATGTTGTTGCCGTCGCAGACCCCGCCGGTGGGTTGCCACCCGATCTCGCGGCCCAGCTGCGCGCCGCAGGAGCGGACCAGATCGAACAGTTTCTGCGCGCGGGCATCGACCGGCTTGGGCGGGCGGGTGACGCCGCCATGGCGGGTCGCCGTCACCTCGTGCTCGGCTTCCACCGCGCGCAGGACCGCGTCGAGCTCGCCGTCGAAGCGTTCCATCGCTGCGGTCGTCTTGGGGCGTATGTTGAAGCGCAGGATTGCAAGGTCGGGCACGACATTGTTGGCCGCGCCGCCTTCGATCTTCGCCGGATTGACGGTGAGGTCCTCGCCCGCCAGCGCTGCGAGGCGCAGGACCAGGTCGGAGGCCGCGACAATGGCGTTGCGCCCTTCCTGCGGGTTGCGCCCGGCATGCGCCGAGCGGCCGCGAACGGTGATGGAGTAATTGCCCGTGCCGCCGCGCGCATGCGCGAGCGTGCCATCGGGCAGCGCGGAAGGCTCGTAGGTCAGCGCGGCGTATTTGCCTTGCGCGAGCTCTTCGATCAGCCCGCGGCTGGCGAGGCTGCCGGTCTCCTCGTCGGAATTGATCATGACATCGTAGCCGAGCTGTTCGGCACCCGCGCTCTGCTCGAAGGCCTGCAGCGCGTGGAGCAGCACGCAAAGCCCGCCCTTCATGTCGGCGGTGCCCGGCCCGTTGATTGTCTCCTCGTCGATCCATGCGACCGACTGGAAGGCGTGATCGGCCGGAAACACCGTATCCATATGCCCGGTCAGCACCACGCGGCGCGGGGCGTCTGGGCGGACGCGCAGCACCATGTGGCGCCCGTGCGGCTTGGCGAATTCGCTGCCGTCCGCGGCGATCGCGGTGACCGCGGCGGGTTCGACCAGCTCGACCTCGCCGGGAAGCCTCGCAAACGCGGCTCCCAGCTTCTCGGCCATCGTTGCCAGCCCGGCGAGATTGGCGGTGCCGCTGTTGACAGCGGCCCAGTCGAGCACCTGTTCGAGCATCGCCTCGCCATCGATCCGGGCGAGTATTTCCTTGGTGGGAGTATCCAGTGTCATCGGCGGAGCCCTTAACCCGCAGGCGCGCCATGTCCAACCCCGCCCGCTCGTCCCCGGCTTGCCAAGCAGGGGACGGCCCGCCATATGCGCGCCATCTCCTCCCCGGGATTCGTTAACGTCTGGCCGCCCTTCCGCGCGGTCGCCAATCCGGGTGAGCAGATTCCATGAATGATTACACCACGCGCGCCGGTATCGAGGTGGATACCGCGCTGGCCGAATTTCTCGAGACCGAGGTCCTCGCGCCGCTCGGGCGCGATGCCGGAGAATTTTGGTCGGGCTGTGCAGAGATGCTCGGCGCGTTCGTGCCGCGCAACCGCGCGCTGCTGACCAGGCGCGAAGAGTTGCAGACCAGAATCGACGACTGGCACCGCGAGCGCGCCGGCCAGCCGCATGATGCGGCGTCCTATCGCGCCTTTCTGACCGAAATCGGTTATCTCGTACCCGAGCCCGGCACGTTCACCATCGGTACCGAGAACGTCGATCCCGAGATCGCGACGATGGCCGGCCCGCAGCTGGTGGTGCCGATCCTCAATGCGCGTTTCCTGCTCAACGCCGCCAATGCGCGCTGGGGGAGCCTCTACGACGCCTTCTACGGCACCGACACGCTCGATGCGCCGCCCGCGCTGCCCGGCGGTTATGACGAATTGCGCGGCCAGGCGGTGATCGCCGAAGCCAGACGCTTCCTCGATCAGGCGCTGCCGCTCGCCGAGGGCGCGAGCTGGGCAAAGCTCGCCGCGCCGCTGGATGACGGCGTTCCGCTGGCCGACCCTGCCCAGTTCGTCGGCAGCGGCGAGAACGCGCTGCTGTTCCGCAACAACGGTCTGCATATCGAGGTCCAATTCGACCCCGCCAGCCCCGTGGGACAGCAGGACAAGTCGGGGATCAGCGACGTCCTGCTCGAGGCGGCGCTCACCACCATCGCCGATCTGGAGGATTCGGTCGCCGCGGTCGATGCCGAGGACAAGCTGCTCGGCTATCGCAACTGGCTCGGCGTGATCCGAGGCGATCTGGAAGAAAGCTTCGCCAAGGGCGAGCGCACGGTCACCCGCAAGCTCGCCGAGGATCGCCGTTACACCGATCCCGAAGGGCATGACTTTGCGCTCCCGGGGCGTAGCCTGATGTTCGTGCGCAATGTCGGCCATCTGATGACCACCCCGGCGATGCGGTTCGCAGGCGAGAATATCCCCGAGGGGCTGATGGATGCGATTGTTACCGGGGCGATCGGAGCTCTGGACGTCGCGGGCAAGACCCGCTTCGGCAACAGCCGCAGCGGCTCGATCTACATCGTCAAACCCAAGATGCACGGGCCCGAGGAATGCCGCTTCACCAACGAGCTGTTCGATGCGGTCGAAGACCTGCTCGGCCTGCCGCGCCACACGATGAAGGTCGGCGTGATGGACGAGGAGCGCCGCACGAGCGCCAATCTGGCCGCCTGCATCCACGCGGTGAAGGACCGCATCGTCTTCATCAACACCGGCTTTCTCGACCGCACCGGCGACGAGATCCACACCTCGATGCAGGCCGGCGCGATGCTGCGCAAGGGCGCGATGAAGGACAGCCCCTGGCTGAAGGCCTATGAGGCGCGCAATGTCGGCATCGGCCTGCGCCACGGGCTCTCGGGCCGCGCGCAGATCGGCAAGGGCATGTGGGCTGCGCCCGATCTGATGGGCAAGATGATGCTGGAGAAGATCGGCCATCTGCGCGCCGGCGCCAACACCGCCTGGGTGCCGAGCCCGACCGCCGCCACGCTCCACGCCATCCACTACCACCGCGAGGATGTGTTCGAACTGCAGCGCGGGCTGGGCGAAGTGCCCGGGCTCGGCGATCTGCTCACCATCCCGCTCGCCGAGGGGGTGAACTGGTCCGAGGACGAGATCCGCGACGAGCTCGACAACAATTGCCAGGGGTTGCTCGGCTATGTGGTGCGGTGGATCGACCAGGGGGTCGGCTGCTCCAAGGTCCCGGATATCGACGATGTCGGGCTGATGGAGGACCGCGCCACCTTGCGGATTTCCTCGCAGCACATCGCCAACTGGCTGCTCCACGGCGTGGTCAGCGAGGAGCAGGTGAGGGATTCGCTGCGCCGCATGGCGGCCAAGGTGGACGATCAGAACGCTGGCGATCCGGGCTATGAAGCCTTGCTTGCCAATGAGGGCGGCGCTGCATTCAGTGCGGCAAAGGCGCTGATCTTCAAGGGCACCGCGCAGCCCAGCGGCTACACCGAGCCGCTGCTCCACGCCTGGCGGGCCCGCAAGAAGGCGGGGTAGCGCCTAGGCTGCCGCCGTGGCGAACGTGTGCAGCTTGTAGCTGCGATCGCGCCCCAGCGTCAGCCGCCCAAGTTCCTCGGCGTGACCGAACAGGAATCCCTGTCCCAGCTGGCAGCCCATCTGCTGGAGCAGGCGGCTCTGGGTCTCGGTCTCGACTCCTTCGGCGATCACGGTCAATCCCATGCTGTTGGCCATTCCGATCAGTGCGCGGACGATCTTGGTGGCCTGCTGGTCGGTGGCCATCGCCTGGACGAAACTGCCGTCGATCTTGACCTTGTCGATAGGAAAATCGCGCAAGTGACTGAGCGAGGAATAGCCGGTGCCGAAATCGTCGAGCGCGATGCTCACGCCATTGTCGCGCAGTTCGGTGAGAACGCGCTGAACCGCCTGGCTGTTGTCGACCAGCAGCATGGTCTCGGTCACTTCCAGCGTGATCCGCGATAGATCGACCCGCTTCTTGCGCATCGCGGCCACGAACTGCCTGGCGAAGCCGCTCGTCAGCAGATCGGCTTCGCTGGCGTTGATGCTGACGAAATCAAGTGCTGGCGCGCAGCGCTCGAGCGCCGCGAATTCGTTCGAGACTTGCTCGATCATGCAGGCGCTGACCTCGCGCGAGAGGATCGGATCGATCAGCGCGGGGAAGACTTCGGTCGCGGTGATGCGGCGGCCGCTCCGGCTGTTGAGCCGCATCAGCGCCTCGAACCCGATCAGACGCCCGGTGCGCAGTTCGACCACCGGCTGGTAGCCGGGGAAGATGCGGTCTTCGCGGATTGCGCTGCGCACTTCGTTGAGCGCGTATTGGCGAGCGACATTGGCCTGTTCCAGCCCGGCCTCGTAGACATGGACCTTGCCCGGATCGCGTTTCTTGCCGTGATAGAGCGCGGTGTCGGCCCGGCGGACGAGTTCCTTGACGCTGGTTCCGCTCGTTCCGATCGCTAGCCCTGCGGTGGCGCCCAGTTCGATCAAATGACCGGAGATTTCCGAGCGGTAGCGCAGTTGCTGGATCAACTGCGCGCCGATCTTCTCGGCCTCTGCGCCGCTGGTTTTTGCCGGCAGGACGATAGCGAACTCGTCGCCGCCCCAGCGCGCTGCGAAGCCGCCATCCGGCGTGGCCTTGGAAATCCGTTGGCCGACCTCTTCGAGAATGATGTCGCCGACCATGTGACCGACCGCATCGTTGACATCCTTGAAGCCGTCGAGATCGATCAGCAGGATCGCAATCGTATCGCGCAGGCTCTTGCTGTTGGAAAGTCTTTGCTGGAGCAGCCGGTCGAAGGCGAAGCGATTGTGCAGCCCGGTAAGGCTGTCGTGCTCGGCGGCATGACGCAGCGCCATGTCCCTCTGGTAGCTTTCCGTAACGTCCTGCAGAATCCCGACGACGCGGGCCGGGTGGGTGATGTCGCCTTCGATCCGCTCGGCAACGATGCGGACGCGCTTCGCTCCGCCCTGTGGAATGTACAGGTATGTCTCGAAGTCGAAGGTTTTTCCTGAGCTTATGAGCTCGTCGAACAGTTTACGCATTGTGCCTTGATCGTCACGCTCGTAGCGCGAGATTGCTGCTTCGAGCGAAATGCTCTCGAACTGAGTGCCATCGAAAACGGCCAGTGCTCCTTCGGACCATTTGAGCTTCTGGGTGGCGATCTCGAGCTCCCAGGCGCCCATTTTTGCCACCGCTTCGGCCTGGCGCAGCAACCGGTTCGAGGTGAGCAGACGACGGTTCTGCTCCTGCACCTCTTCGTTCAGTTCCTGTCCGTCGCGGTGAATGGTGTGCAGTTCGAGAATATCCTCGACGACCCCGGCATAGGTCTTCAGCTTAACGAGATCGGCGCTGGTGAAGCGGTGGGGGCGGCTGTCGATGATGCACAGCGTCCCGATATAGCACCCGCGCGAATGCCGCAGCGGATAGGCCATGTAGCTGCGGATCGGCGGGTCGCCGTGGACGAATTCGTTCCGGCAGAAGCGGGGATCCTCGAGCGCGTCGTCGACGACCAGCGGCTGCTGCGATCGGATCGAGTGAATGCAGAACGAAGTCTCCAGCGGCACCTCGCCGGCTTCAATTCCCGTCGCCGCCAGCACCCTCAGCTGCGCTGGCTCGGCCACCGACACCAGCGAGATCGGACAGTCGAACTCGGCCGCGCAATGGGAGACGATCCGGTCGAGCGAGGCCCGGACGTGATCGGCTACGTTGTCGAAGGAAGATGCGAGGTGCCCTCTATTGGGCTCCTCGTGAGGTCGGTGTTCCAAACCATTTGGCTCCACTCAATCGCGACGGGTTAACAACCCATTAGTGTAATTATAGACCGATCTTCAGGCGCCGGAATTTCTCCGGCGTGAAGAGAGAAGAGCAGACCGGGGCGGCGCGCCCCGTTTTGCCGCCTGCTCGGACCCTGGCGTCCGCGCTGACCCACCTGGCAGCGGCTTGAGTTCGTGCCCCGACCTCGGGCCGCGAGCAGCAAGAACCTTGCTTATCCGTAAACCCTCTATAATAAGTCTTTGCGGACGAGGCCGAATAACAGAACAAGGGTTTTATCACCCCTAGACCGCCAGATCCGCGAATCCAAGCTATGTATACGATCTATGATATGAACATGGGCTATACCGTGCCGGTTAATTTGTGGTTGCCTTGTTGGAGTGCGCCGCAGGACCGCAGAGGATCGGCCTAAAGGGGACGCCTGCGTGTCGCTTCAGAAGTTTATCGACCGATTGCGAAAGCATTCCGACCTGGGCGAGGGCGATGTCGCCAGGCTCAATTCGCTCGGAAGCGCATCGAGGCAATTGGCACCCGGCGCGTTCTCGGTTCGCGATGGGGCCACTCCCAGCACCTGCTCGCTGCTGGTTTCCGGCATCGCTGCCGGCCACAAGATCGTCGGGAGCGGCGGGCGGCAGATCGTCGGCATGTTTTTCGCCGGAGAACTGCTGGATTTCGATGCCTTGTTCCTGCCCTCGATCGACTACAATGTGCAGGCGATTTCCGAGTGCAAACTGTACAATTTCGAATGCGAAGAACTCGTCCAGGTGATGTTCGAACGCCCGAGCATCGGCAAGGCTCTGTTCCGCGATACGCTGATCAAATCGGCAATTTCGCGCGAGTGGATGGCCAATCTGGGCAGGCGGGATTCGCGGACCAAGGTCGCCTATCTGCTGTGCGAACTGTCGGTACGGCTGTCGCATTCGCAAGAGACCGAGCTGCACGACTTCGTCTTGCCGCTGACCCAGGAGCAGATTTCCGACATCATCGGAGTGACGCCGATGCATGTCAGCCGCGTGCTGAAGGAGCTGGAAACCGACGGGCTGATCGCGCGCGAACGGCGCGTGATCCGGGTGCTCGATTGGACGATGCTCGCCTCGGCGGGGGATTTTTCGCCGACCTACCTCCGGCTGACGCGGGACAATCCGGCCGCTGGCGTCTGAGAGGCGGCTGCGCGCCGGCTAGCTCAGCAGGCGCGCGATGCCGACGAATTCCTCCACAGCCAGCGTTTCGGCCCGGCGTTGCGGATCGATCCCCAGCGTATCGAGCGTCTCCAGCGCGCCGGGCACACCCTTCAGGCTCTGGCGCAGCATTTTGCGGCGTTGACCGAAGGCGGCCTCGGTCAGCCGTTCGAGCCGGTGCGCGCTCACCCCCTCCGGCATCGTACCGGGTTCGACATGGACGATCGCGCTCATCACCTTGGGCGGAGGGGTGAAGGCGCTGCGGTGGACCTTCATCGCCAGCCGCGCGCTCGTGCGCCACTGCGCGAGCACCGCTAGCCGGCCATAGGCCTTGCTGCCCGGGGCGGCGACGATGCGCTGTGCGACCTCCTGCTGGAACATCAGCGTCAGCGAGGTCCAGCGCGGTGGCCAGTCCTGCCCGCCGAGCCAGCGGACGAACAGTGCGGTGCCGATATTGTAGGGCAGGTTGGCCACCACGGCATGGGGTTCGCCCATGATCGCGTCGTGGTCGAGCTTCAGCGCATCGCCCTCGATCACCGTCAAGCGGCCCGGAAAGGCCTCCTCGAGTTCGGCGAGCGCGGGGAGGCAGCGTCGGTCCATCTCGATCGCCGTGACCCGCGCGCCGGCACGCAGCAGAGCGCGGGTAAGGCCGCCGGGGCCGGGGCCGATCTCGAGCACGGCGCGGTCCTGCAAATCGCCGGGAACGGCGGCGATCCGGTCGAGAAGATGCTCGTCGAAGAGGAAGTTCTGGCCGAGCGCCTTTGAGGCGCTGAGCCCATGACGGGCGATGACTTCGCGCAAAGGGGGGAGGGCGGGGTGCATGTCGCTGCCCTTAGCCCGTCATTGCGAGCGAAGCGAAGCAATCCATCGCATCGGCGGTTTGCAGTAATGCAGGAAAGGCTCAGGCCTTGCTGCCAAGCCGCCGCGCCGCGCATTCGCTCGCCATCCGCAGCGCGGCGAAGGTCGCGCCGGGATCGGCGATGCCTGCGCCGGCAATGGCGAAGGCGGTGCCGTGGTCGGGGCTGGTGCGCACGATCGGCAGGCCGAGCGTCACATTCACCCCTTCGTCGAAATCGAGCGCCTTGAGCGGGATCAGCGCCTGGTCGTGATACATCGCCAGCGCCACGTCGTAGGTCGCGCGCGCGCGGGCGGTGAACAGCGCATCGCCGGGATGCGGACCGGTCGCGTCGATCCCTTGCTCGCGCAGCGCGGCAATGGCGGGGGCGATGACGCGGATTTCCTCGCTCCCCATGCGCCCGTCCTCGCCCGCGTGGGGGTTGAGCCCGGCCAGCGCCAGACGCGGATGATCGATGCCGAAATCGTCACGCAGCGCCTGCGCGACGATGCGCGCCTTGTGGATGATGAGTTCGGCTGTCAGCCGCCCCGAAACCTCGGCCAGCGGGCAGTGGACCGTGAGCGGCACCGCCCGCAGGCTTGGCCCGGCCAACATCATCACCGCGTCGCGCTCGGACACGCCGCATTGCTGCGCAAGAAATTCGGTCTGACCGGGATGGCCGAAGCCCGCCAGCGCCAGTTGGGACTTGGCAACCGGGAGCGTGACCAGCGCGGCGGCCTCGCCCTCGCGCACCGCGCGGCAGGCTTCGGTCAACGAATGCAGCGCCAGCCGCGCACCCGCCAGGTCGGGTTTGCCGGGCGCATAGGCACCGTCATGCGACGAGAATACGGGAAGGCCGCGGTCGAACAGTTCCGGGTCGACCGCGCCAACGGCATCCACGGCGATGATCGGGACATCGAGACCGCGGCTGCGCGCCGCGCCGCGCAAGATTGCCGCGCCGCCGACCACCACGAAGGGCGCCAGTCCGAGCGAACGGCGCTGGAACCATGCCTCGGCGATCAGCTCGGGGCCGATCCCGGCCGGATCGCCCAGCGAGAGGGCGAGCGGCGGGACTTCGCTGGGCTGGCGCGACCCGCTCACCCGCCAAGCTCAATTGTAGACGATATAGGCGTCGTTGCGCAGGTCGCGCAGATAGCGCTGCGCACGCTTGTTGATGCGTTCGTCTTCGATCTGGCCCATCAGCTGGTCGAAGTCGGGGCCGGCTTCGGCCTGCGGATCGTCGCGGCCGCACAGCATCAGCACGCGAATGCCGTCTTCCACCGAGCCGAAGGGCGGTGTGGTCTGGCCGATCTGCAACTGGAGCACGGCGTTCTGCAGCGATTCGGGCAGCGAACGCGCGCGGATCTGGTCGTTGGTGACCACGGTCGCCCCGATCGCTCCCGCCGCACTTTCGGCATCGCCGCAGCCCCGGATCGACTGCATCGCCTGCGCGAATTCGCCGGCGCGGGCGGTAGCCTGCGCTTCGGTGGTGCCCGGCTCGAAACCGATCGAAATCTGCTTGAGGCTGAGCAGCGCGTCGCGCGGATCGGCGGTCAGCACCTGGCGCTTGTCGATCAGATAGAGGATCGAGAAGCCGCCGGGGACGGGGACCGGGCCGACCAGCTGGCCGGGCTGCATCTCGCGCGCCACGGTGGCGAGTTCGGCGGGCAATTGCGCCAGCCGCACCCAGCCCAGATCGCCGCCGACCGCCGCGGTTGAGGCTTCGGAGAACTGGCGGGCATAACCAACGAAGCTGCCGCCCTCGCGGATCTGCTCGATGATCCGCGTGGCATTCTGCTGAACCGCGGCCTGGCTTTCGGGCGTGGCGGACAGGAAGATCTCGCCCAGCCGGTGCTCCTCGGTGCCGCGCGAGGCTTCGAGCCGTTCGAGCAGCTCGTTCACCTCCTCTTCGGAGACATTGATGAAGGGCGCAACATTGCGGCGCAGCAGCCGCTGCCACGCAAGTTCGCCCTGGATCTGGCGCTTGAGCGAGACCGGCGAGGAGCCGATCCCGATCAGATAGGCATCCATCGCCCCGACGTTCTGGCCGAAATTCTGCTGCGCGAGCCGCGCATAGGTCTGGTTGATCTCTTCGGGCGCGATCGCGATTTCCTGCGCCTCGGCTTCCTGGATCTGAAGCGTTTCGTCGATCAGATTGCGCAGCACCTGCATCCGCAGCCGCTGCAGTTCCTCGCCGGCGATCTCGTTCTCGCTCGCCGCAGTGACCAGTGCAACGCGGTGGTCGATATCGGTGCCGGTGATGACCGCGCCGTTCACCACCGCGGTGGCGCTGCGCAGATTGGGAGTCTGCGAACCCACGATGGTGATGTTCTCGGGCAGGTCGAGCGTGTTCGCGCTCGGCGGCGAAACCTGAGCCGAAGCGGCGGTCGGTGCCGCCACGAGGCCAGCCAGCGCGACCATGGAAACCAGATTGGAAAGCGTTTTGCGCGTCACGTATGTATCGTCCCAATGCAGCGCCGCCCTCGGGCGCCCGGATATGGCTGCGGTCACTGGCTGTGCCAGGCTTAACCGTAGCTGATTGGCGCGCCGGATAGCGCGTTTGCGGCGCGCTGCCAACGGGGCCGCGCACGGCGAAGCGGGGTGTGCCCCGGCGCGGGGCGGATTGCGCTCAGCGGAAGCCCAGATTGCGCAGGCTGAAATAGAGCTGGAAGGTGTCGCCGCGCTCGGCATCGCCGTTGCTGATATAGTCGCGGCGCCAGGTCAGGCCCATCTCGATGCAGTCGTCCTGATAGGCGACCCCCAGCCTGGTGCGGATGGCCTCGAAGCCGTCGGAGGCGAAAGTCGGATCCTCGGCCTGATCGGTGAGGTTGAAGACGCCCGAACCGAACACCGACCAATAGTCGAGGAAGGCCACGCGCACCGCGGCGCGCAATTCCTCGCGATCCTGCAGATCCTCGACCTCGGTAATGTCGCGGTTGAGCCGCAGATAGCCGATCTCGGCATAGGTGCGCGCGGAACCCACGGTGGCGTCGATCTCGTTGCGGCGGATCGCGAGGCTGTCTTTGTCGAGACGGAAGCGGTGGGTGAACTTGACGAAATCGCGGAACCGCACTTCGGTGCGCCCGACCACATCGGAAACGCGTTCGGACAGGCCGGTGCCGTCGATCAGGATCCCCGGGTCGCGTGCGAGCCGGAAGGACTGGCCCAGCGTGGACTTGACCTCCCA
>TARA_R110002072_G_scaffold172042_1_pt1 | contig 17065 bp, 17 predicted proteins | sample TARA_R110002072 | Tara Oceans TARA_R110002072 (sample SAMEA4397118) | marine metagenome | biome: Polar Biome; feature: [SRF] surface water layer (ENVO:00010504); material: water (ENVO:00002006), including particulate matter (ENVO:01000060) such as... | depth 5 m | reverse complement strand
AAGGGATATAACTATTGGATTAGGTGGCGTTTTCAATGGCGTTCCACGTCAAGATGGATTCAATATTACACCGGCTTCTGAGGTGATGGCTATTCTTTGTATGGCAGAGAATTTTGAGGATTTAAAAACGCGATTAGGTAATATCTACGTCGGAATGACTTATGACAAAAAGCCTGTTTACGCTCGCGATTTAAAAGCAGAAAATGCAATGGCAATTCTTCTCAAAGATGCTATTCAGCCAAATTTGGTGCAAACAATGGAAGGAAATCCTGCCATCATTCATGGTGGGCCTTTTGCAAACATAGCACAAGGTACCAACACTATTTTAGCAACAAAAATGGGCCTTTCCCTTTCTGATTATGTCATAACAGAAGCTGGATTTGGTGCCGATTTAGGAGCAGAGAAATTTTTAGATATCAAATGCGTTTCAGGAGGATTAAAACCTGAAACAGTTGTTTTAGTAGCAACAATTCGTGCCTTACGTCATCATGGAGGTGCTAAAAAAGAAGAATACAATACCCCAAGTACTGAAAAAGTAACAAAAGGCATTGTCAACTTAGAAAAACATATCGAGAACATTCAAAAATTCGGTCTGAACCCAGTAGTTGCCATTAACGCATTCCCAACGGATACGGAAGAAGAGGTTAAGATAATCGAAAAACATTGTGCTCAATTGGGTGTTAAAGCAATCCTTGCCAATGGATTCGCAGATGGTGGAGAAGGAATGACAGAATTAGCCAAAGCGGTGGTTGCAGAAGTTGAATCTGGGAAAAATACCTTTAAGCAACTATACGATTGGAATCTTCCTATTACTGAGAAAATAGAAATAATTGCGAAAGAAATTTACGGCGCTGATGGTGTGGATTATGCCAAAAAAGCCGAAACTGATTTGAAGAAAATAAATGCACTCGGATTGAATACTCTGCCAATATGTATGGCAAAAACACAAAAATCGTTCTCAGATGATGACGAGAAACTTGGACGTCCAACTGGATTTAGAGTAACTGTTCGCGAGTTTGAATTTGCTGCTGGAGCCGGGTTTATTATTCCGATATTGGGAAAAATGATGCGTATGCCTGGGTTACCAGCAACACCCGCTTCAGAAGGAATGTTTATTGATAATGACGGGAAGATATCAGGATTGAGTTAGGCCTCGGACGTATCTTCTTTGCGAACTCTTTACGCTTTTATATTAATAAGCACGGATGTAAACTAATTTGTGTATCTGTGGTTGTATTTTACAATTTTATCTACTGAAAAATCATCTTAAAATATCCATCATTTTACCCATAAAAGACACAGCAAAGTATTTAAAAACTTGCTTGGATTCTATTCTTTCTCAAACATATCAAAATTGGGAATTGCTAGCTGTCGATGATGACTCTTCGGATGATTGCTTTTCTATACTTGTGGAATATGCAAAGATCGATTCGAGAATAACAGCTCTTAAAAATCCAAATCCTGGATTGTTAAATGCTTTGCGTTTTGGTTATTCTCATTCTACCGGAGAATTAATTCACAGAATGGACTCTGATGATGTAATGCCAGGAGACAAGTTAGAGGTCATGCTGGCTTCCATCTCGGCTACGCTCGATGGCCGTTCAACTACGCTCGATGTCCGCTTAACTGCACTCGACGGACACAACGAAGCATTTAAAAAAGGGGCATTGATTACCGGTGCAACGGAATATTTCTCAGATGAAGGTCCTATAGGAGATGGATTTAAACGATATGATAGATGGTTAATGGAAGTTGCCAAGAATCAATCCTATCGAGAGGAGGTGTACAAAGAATGTGTAATTCCTTCTAATTGTTGGCTGGTGCATCGAGATGACTTTGATAAAATTGGAGCGTTTGATTCGGATACTTTTCCTGAAGATTACGATTTATGCTTTCGATTCATTGCGGGAGGTTTAAAAATTATAGGATTGCCAAAAGTTTTACATCATTGGAGAGACAGAAATGATCGAATTTCGCGAACATGGGAAGTCTATAAAGACAATCGTTTTTTCGAATTGAAAGCTCACTATTTCTTTAAAATGGATAGGGATAAAAAACGACCTCTTGTTCTATGGGGGGCTGGAAAAAATGGCAAAGATTTAGCAAAATTCATCTTGAAAGAAGAAGAAAATTTAATTTGGGTCTGCGACAATGATAATAAGATTGGAAAAGATATTTACGGCGTCAAAATGCAACACTTTTCATCAATTGAAAGACTTAATTCTCCACAAATAATTATTGCTGTAGCTTCTCCTGATGGGCAAAGAGAAGTTAAAAGAGAATTGAATGTTTTAAACTATCTCAAAGGCAAAGACTATTGGTTTTTTGCCTGAGAACTTTCTTTTTTATTGCGTTTTGCTTTCAATTTAGCTCTTCGTTTTACTCTTCTAGTCTCTCGACGATTATAACGTGTAATTCCATCTTGTTCATACGATTCCAGTCTGTTTTGCAGTTTTCTGACAGGCATATTGTATCTTTTTTTAACAGACCCGAGAGGATGAAATTGTGAATAAAAAGGAAAAGGGTTTCGTAATTGCACAAGATTTTCATCTCTTAAGACAAACGCGCTAAGAGAATTCTTACTACTATTATAAATTGAATCTGAAGATGAAATTTGCTCAACATGTCCAAAATTTCCTACTAAGAAGAAGTCTTGCGAGAGTGCAATTGAGTTATCAATTTGGCACTGTTTATTGTAAAATTTTATGGAATCAATTTGCTTATTTACAAAATGTCTTAAATCATCCGAATCAAAAAAATACACCTCACAATAAGTGAAAAGAGAATCAAAAGAATGCATTATTTGGAGGTTTATTTCCTGTTGCTCTTCTCTAATTTTTGTTGCCTCTTTTATATTCTCATATTTCTCAAAATAGGCAATCTCTTTCTTTTTAAAATCCAGCGCAACGAGTATCGCTCCATCTTTTAATTGACCAATCAATTCGATAGCTAATTTCCAATCGGCATCTTTTTGCAAATTCATTTGTTCTTGAGACTGACCCTTTTTATACTTATTCGGCTGAGAATAAGATACAAATGCTCCAAAAAGTAGCGTTATTATTACAACATATTTCATGTACTAATTTTAAATTATTAATCTTCCAGTTCTTGAAGAATTAAATTCACGTCTTCTTCCGTAGCCGATAATTTCTTTTTGCAAATTTTGATTAGTTCGGATGCTCTTTTTACCTTGATGCTTAATTCATCTACTGTTATTTCTCCATCTTCAATATCTACAACAATCTGCTGTAATTCATCAAATGCCTCGGTATATTTAATTTCTTTACTCATTTTTATCTTCTACTTTATTCACTTCCGATTCTACATTAAAAGTAGCCGTTTTTATATTAATAATGTCTCCTTTTTTTACTTTATTGTTTTTTCCAATCGTTTTGCCATTAAATGTTGTAATAGAATAACCTCTTTTTAGAACATTTATTGGATTCGTTAAGCGAATGGATTGCAAAAAGCTATCTAGTTTGTTATTCTCCGATAGAATTTTCGCTTTTGAGAAGTTGGGCAACTGACTTTTAAGGATCTCTATTCCATTTTGTTCGTTTGCCAATAATAATTTTGCCTTTTGATAAGTGGCTTGTTCAATTCTTCGAATAAGCACTTTATGATTGAGTAGGAAAAACTTAAAGTTATTCTCTAATTCTTTAATGTTAGAATTAACGTTCTGTTTGTTTTCTGATAACATTTGCTTGGATACACTACGAAAAAGTTTAGATTCATTATTGAGTATTACTTTTGCACCAGAACTAATCGTAATAGCTGAAATTCGTAAGCGTTTTACTGCATCTTTTACAGGAACAGCGAAATTATGAAAAGCCTGAATGAGAAAATCCCCTAATTCAGTTGGAGTGATTGCGTTTCTAAAAGAGACCATTTCTGCTACTGTCAAATTTGTAGAATGTCCGATACCCGTGAGAATAGGCAATGAGAATGAGGCTATGCTTTTGCATAATTGATAGTCATTGTAGCATGACAAACCAACTTCTGCTCCTCCACCTCTTACTATAACCACAATGTCAAAATGCTCCTTCACACGGTTTATTCTGTCTAATTGTTGTCGAATGGAAGATGAAGCATTATCACCTTGAAGTTGAGCGGGGAATAGCATAGTGAAAAATGTATATCCCCAACTGTTCCCCTCTATGACATTCATGAAATCAGAAAGTCCCTTGCTAGAATCTGCTGAAATCACAGCAATTCTTTTTGGAAGAGTAGGAAAGTTTAGTTGTTGGTTGGCATTTATTAATCCTTCTTGTTGTAATTTTTTCAACGTTTCCTGTCGTTCCTTTTGCAATTCTCCCAAAGAATAATTGGGATCTATGTCTAAGATATTCAAAGACAGTCCAAAAGTTTCACTATAGGTTATTTTGACTAAAAGAAGAAGGGTAACATCATCTTTTAGAGGTTCCCTAACGATTTGAATAAAGCGCTTATTAATTCTGTCGAAATTCGTTTGCCAAATAATGGCTCTTATTTCTGCAACAATTCGACCATCTTGTTTTTCCAGTAATTCTGGATAACAATGCCCTTTTTTGGATAAGTTTAACTTATGCATTTCTGCCTTTACCCAGTAAGTACTTGTGTAACGTTCCTCAATCGTTTTCTTGATAGAAGAAAGAACCTGTTTTAGTGTAAATATTTGGGGGGAATCCGACATTAAAACAAAGCTATAATTTTCGGGAGAAAAATAATGACCCCAACCGCAAAAGAAGTCAATGCGCTAAATAAAACAGCTCCAGCTGCCAAGTCTTTTACACGTCCAATTTGTTCGTTTTTTTCAGGTGACATAAAATTGCAAAGATTCTCAATTGCTGAGTTAAGAATCTCAGAAACAAAAACAAAACCAGTAGCAAAGACAAGTAAAGCCCACTCAATAGTGCTAATTTTAAATGAAATAGCTAGAATTAAAACAACACCTGTCAAAAAAAGATGCATCCAAGAATTGTGTTCTTCCTTGAAAAGGACACGAAGGCCTTTAAAGGCAAAAGAGAAACTAGTTACTCTTTTTGAGAAAGAAAATTTTTGTTTTTTCATTCCTTGAATTTAGCTATTTTTTTTGTGATGAAAGGTACGAAAGGAAATAATTTATGCCTCTATAATAACTACATTTAATTGTATTAATCCTCCCCCTTAATCCCCCTCCAAAGGGGAAAACCGCTGTAGATAAAATTACTGCAATTGAAGTCACATCAAGTTAAAAAAACACATAGACTAATCTTTCTTTCAAAAAACTTAACATGTGCTAAAGGGGGAAACACACGATAGATAAAATTACTATAATTGAAGTAATCAAGCAGAGAAAAGTACATAGCCTAATCTTTCTTTCAGACAACCATTTCCCCCTTTGGAGGGGGATTAAGGGGGAGGACAATTCAAAACCCCTTATTTATCTCCTAAAATTAATTTCGCATCTTACTATTTTTTAACTTTACAACATGCAAAACATACACACTTACGATTTCTCTAATAAACGTGCTTTAGTTCGTGTAGATTTTAACGTTCCTTTGAATAAGGGAACTCTAGAAATTACCGATGACACTCGAATTCGAGCAGCCGCTCCAACTATTAAAATGATTTTGGAAAAAGGAGGGTCTGCAGTCTTAATGTCGCATTTAGGAAGGCCAAAAAATGGTCCAGAAGATAGATTTTCATTAAAACACCTTGTTAAACACATATCTCAAGTGATGGGAGTTGAGGTGAAATTTGCCGGTGATTGTATTGGGAAAAAAGCAAAGGAAATGAGTTCCAACTTGCAACCAGGTGAGGTTATGATTCTAGAAAATGTTCGTTTTTACAAGCAAGAAACTACAGGAACGGAAGAATTTGCAAAACAACTAGCAGAGCACGGCGATGTTTATGTGAATGACGCTTTTGGAACTGCACACCGAGCGCATGCAAGTACAACAATTGTAGCAAATTTTTTTCCCAACGATAAGCTCTTTGGCTTACTAATTGAAGGAGAAATAATTAGTGTCGATAGAGTATTGAATTCTACAAAAAAACCAGTAACAGCAATTGTAGGAGGAGCGAAAGTCTCTTCTAAAATAACCATCATCGAACGTTTATTGGATACCGTTGACAACCTCATCGTTGGCGGTGGGATGGCCTATACTTTTGTGAAAGCTCAAGGTGGAAAAGTGGGAAATTCTTTGGTTGAAGATGATTATTTAGATATTGCTAAAACCATAATTTCAAAATCAAAGGAAAAGAATGTTAACCTTTATATTCCAGTGGATTCAGTTATTGCGGACGCTTTTAGCAATGAGGCAAATATTTCTGAAGTTGACATTAACTCAATTCCAGATGGATGGATGGGTTTAGATGCAGGAGCTAAAACAATGACTGATTGTTCGGAAATAATTAGTAACTCTAGCGTTATTTTATGGAACGGACCAATGGGTGTTTTTGAAATGGAAAACTTCCAATCAGGAACCAAAGCTGTTGCCCAAGCCATTGTTGAGGCTACTTCAAAAGGAGCATTTTCCTTGATTGGCGGTGGTGATTCTGTTGCTGCAATTAATAAATTCAATTTAGCTGACCAAGTGAGTTATGTTTCAACCGGAGGTGGAGCCATGCTAGAATACTTAGAAGGAAAAGAGTTGCCAGGGATTGCTGCGATAAAAGGTTGAAAAAGAGGCGCCTTTATTCCTCAATCAAAACGCCCATTTTACCCATTTGATAATCTCGCATAGCTTCCATAATTTCCGACTCTGTATTCATCACAAAAGGTCCATGCTGAACAACCTTCTCTTCAATTGGAACTCCACCTAGCACCAAATATTCAGCGTCAGAATTGGCTGTCATTTCAATCTCCTTGCCCTTGTTTTCAAAAACTATAAGCGTTTTTGCATCCACTAGCCCATGCCCAGTAACTCTAACATCTCCACCAATAACATAAATCATTAGGTTGAATCTCTCTTCAATCACTAACTGTTGGACACCATCTTTCTTTGCATTATTCCAAAGAATAAGCAGATCCGAATCACCTTTCATAGCTCCAGAAATACCATTGTAATCACCTGTTATTAATTTGCTTCGGACCAATTTATCATCCGAGAAAAAAGCAGGTAAATTTACTTCTTCTACATGATTATAATAAGGAGGCTTCGCCTTGTTAATTGCTGGAGAATTAATCCACAGTTGAATAATTTCAGTTTTTCCACTAACAGAAGCAATCGCCTCTGATGGGCGTTCACTGTGAACGACTCCTGAGCCAGCATTCATCCATTGGACTTCTTCTTTCTTCGCTATTTGATTGTTACCTCTACTATCTCTGTGGTGAATTTCTCCACTTATCACGAAGGTCACAGGACTAAATCCTCTATGTGGATGTGGCCCTATTCCTTGCTGTATTGCAGGTTTTCTGTCCGTGTACTTGAAATCACCATGATGCAAAAGTAAAAACGGGTCAATTTGTGAGACATTATTTGTTGGCAATGCTTGTTTCAGCAATATCCCCCCCATGTCAATATCAAAAGCTGGGATTATTCGTTCTACTTTACGTTTCATAACTTATCTCTATTAAAGTGAATGACCAAATTGCATAATTTTCTCGTTCAAAGTTTCGTTCAATACTTCATCTTTTAATCCGTCTTCCGAAAAATTATCATAAAATGATGGCAAAGAGAATTCTGCAATTAAATTTGCACCTAAATGAGGAAAACTATTTGCTGCAAATGTCAAAACCGTCTGTCCACCTCTTCCTCCAGGAGAGGTTGCTAAAAGTAGCATTGGTTTTTCGCCCCAGAGTTTTGGGTTAATTCTTGACATCCAATCCATCGTGTTTTTAAAGACCGCTGAATAAGACCCATTGTGCTCAGCTAAAGAAATAACAAGTCCATCAGAAGAAGCAACGAGCTCAAATAAGTGTTGTGCATCTTTTGGAATTCCATGTTCGTTTTCATAATCAATACCATACATGGGCAAGTCAAAATCGTTCAAGTCAACAACGTTAACTTCTCCATTATCTATTTTATTGGCAGTGTATGTAGCAAATCGCTTATTAATAGATTCTTTACTATTACTACCACCTATTGCTATTATTTTTTTCATACTACAAATTTAGGTTGTTTGCAATGCTTAGACGTTAATCTAAATTAAGATATACAAAGTTGCGCTCGTTGGAGAGAAATTTCCCTCCTTCATTTCTTTTGAAGAACCAATAAAAGAGAATAAAAGAGAATAAAAAGATTACAACTCTTTAAATCGCTGACTTTTCACTTTGCTTAACGCTTCAGGTGTTATACCAAGGTAAGAAGCAATCATTTTCTGTGGAACTCGCTGGATAATTGCCGGGTACATTTGCTGAAAATGCTCATAACGTTCTATCGCTGTAGCACTAATCAACATAATAATTCTTTTTTGAAGTGTTGCCATTCTACGCAACATTCCTTCTGCTCTATTTATGTCACTGAGAGCAGTCAAAGGGAGAAATTGTTTTCTAAAAACAACTTGATCCATGACTTCCACTTCTGTATCTTCAAGAGCATCTATGAAGAGTTCTGTGACTTCACTTCCAACTGTTCCATCGGCAATTAACCAGCCTTCCGGTGCGAACATGAAGATATGTTCCTTCCCTTTAGAGTCAATGATATAGCTTCGCAACAAGCCTTTTTTGACATAATAAAGATTAGCGCATTTTTCACCTTGACGCTGAACGATATCTCCTTTTGAGAAAGACTGAATACGAATTTTCTCTTTTAGCGCAACAATCTGTTCTGATGTTGAATTGTTATCTTCTTCAAGAACTTTTAAGAATGACCGCATAATGATTAAACGAATTTGCTAATAGACAACATGACACCTAAATGTAAAGTTTCGTGCATATTGTTAAACTCAATCGCTTCATCGACGTTAGTTAATTCAACATTTAAACCAGTCATATATGGAGAAAATGGCGTTTTACAAATCCGTTCATAATCCCTCGATAAATCTTCTAACACAGATAAAGACTTGATTTTAAAACTATTGAAATCTTCTTCAGATAGAACCTCATCTCCAGTCGAGCCCTTTTTAAAAAGCTGGATCGTGTCTTTTTCTAAATGATTTTCATTCCCAGACAATCCGTAAATGAGCAATTGGTGTACAATAACTGCATGACTAAAATTCCACATCATTGAGTTGGAAAATCCTTTAGGCACGGCAATTAATTGTTTATAAGAAAACGTATCCATTAATTCAATCGCTTTTTTTCTCGTTGAGCTAAGTGAGTTGATAGTGTATTGAATGTTACTTTTCATAATCACAGTCTTCTTTCTAAAATTTCTATTCTCTTATCAATAGGAGGATGAGTAGCAAAAAGGTTTTTCATAGATGACATGAATCCCTTTTTTCGTCCGCCATTTTCAATAAACATTTGCTTTACATCTGCACTTTTGACTTCCACATCCGAGTTTCCGGAAATTTTCCGCAACGCCGAAGCCAACGCGTGAGAGTTCTTCGTTAATTCAACGGCACCAGCATCCGCTAGATATTCTCTTTTTCTAGAGAGCGCAAAGCGAAAAAGCATCGTTAGTAAATAACCCAAAGCTGCTACTGCAAAGGCAATAATCATAACCTTTGGGTCTAACTTGCTGTCTTTTCTTCTTCCTCCAAAAAGCATAGACCTAAACATTACTTGGATTAAAAAGCCGAAAATCCCAACGAAAATAATGGAAATAATTAACAACCTAACGTCTTTGTTACGAATATGAGTTAACTCATGTGCAATTACTCCTTCTATTTCCTCATCTGTTAAGTGCTCAATAATTCCCGAAGTAAGAGTCACAGAAAAAGTCTTATTGTCAAGACCAGATGCAAATGCGTTAAAACCAGGAGAATCGATAATGTATAATTTAGGCATAGTCATACCAATGGACATACATAGATTCTCAGTCATGTTGTAGATTTTCATATTCTCCTTTCTCGACAGTGATTGTGACTTTGTTGTTCGCTTTATTATTGCAGAATGAGAAAAATACGCAATCAAAAACCAAACGGTTACACCAATTGCCACGTAAGGAATTGTTTTAATAAAAGAGCGATTAACGTACTCAATATCCGGTTGATAACTAAGAAAAAAAACAACATAGGTTCCTCCTAAAATAATCACAGGAAAAGAAAGTAACAGTAGAATCGATTTAAAGTTATTCTGCCTGATTTGCTTTTGCAGTCCAATAAATTTCATACAGCTATTAAATTATATTCCATTAGAATTTAATTTCAGGTGCCTTATCCATTTGCTCGCGCTGCGTATCACCCAACTCAAACATCGGTTGAGGTGTCATTTTTTTTATGTTAGCTACAATATTAGTTGGAATAGATTCTATTGCATTATTTAATTCTTTAGTTGCTGAGTTAAAATATCTTCTAACAGCAGCCAGTTTATTCTCCACGTCAGAAATTTCTCCTTGTAATTGTAAGAAATTAGTGTTTGCTTTCAAATCAGGGTACGCTTCTACTTGAATATTAAAACCACTCATGGCAGCTCCTAATTCATTATTTGCAGCTACTTTCTCGTTAATCGTTTTTGCACCCATCGCATTAGTTCTTGCCTCAGTAACTCTTGTCAGAACACTACTCTCGTGATCCATATAGCCTTTTACAGTAGCCATTAACTGTGGAATTAAATCATAGCGTTGTTTCAATTGAACATCAATATCCGCAAATGCATTTTCTCTGTTGTTTTTTAACGCAACTAACTTATTGTTTGCAGAAATATACCATATTATCACTATTGCTCCAATCCCTAATAAAACCCATAACCCTGTCATAATATCTTTTTTTTTATTTGATATAAAGATATAAAATTTGTTGGGAATTGTAACTTTTCTGTAACTTGTTGGTCCTACCATTGAAAGAAATGTGAATGACTCAAAAAGAGTACAATATTGCAGTTGACGAATTTTCGGATAATATCTACCGATTTGCATTGAAGCATCTCAGAAACGAGATGTCTGCAAAAGACATTGTACAAGAGACATTTGCTAAAGTGTGGAGCAAACATAAGGATGTCAATTATAGCAAAGTGAAGTCTTATTTATTCACAACGGCTTATCACGCCATTGTTGATTGGGTGAAGAAAGAAAAACGATCTGGAGATATTGAACAAACAGAAGAACGAGGAGCAACGCAAAATATGAATTTCGATTTGCAGGAAGTGCTGACTGAAGCATTAGATCAATTGCCTGAGATTCAGAAAACTGTTGTTCTCTTGCGAGATTATGAAGGATACAATTATGCAGAAATCGCAAAAATCACAGAATTAAACGAATCACAAGTGAAAGTGTATATTTTTAGAGCAAGAAAGACCTTAAAAGAATATATAAAACGGTTGGATTTGGTCGTTTAATGTAATACAGATTATGGAAAAGATAAGTGTTTTTAATTACGAAGTTTACTACCTCGATTTCCTTGAAGGGAATTTGAACAAGGAAGATACTGTGTTGTTTTTAGCATTTTTAGAGGCGAATCCTGAGCTTAAAATGGACGACGATTCTCTGCCTTCTTTCTCTAAAGAGAACGACGCGCTTGACCTCACTACAAAAGAGAGTTTAAAACATCATTCAGAAGACGAAAAAATCATTGCTACAAATATCGAGCATTTTTTAATTGCACAATCCGAAGGGATTCTTTCTAAGGAAAAAATAATAGAATTGAATTCATTTATTCTCGGAAATGGCACCTTAGAAAAAGAAAAAGCGATGTACACTTCTGTTCATTTTGAAGCAGATAAGAATATTGTTTTTGATAACAAAGAATCACTAAAGCGAAAAAGAGCAATTATTCTTTGGCCATACTATGCTGCGGCGGCTAGTGTCCTAATTGCATTAATTTCTTGGTATTCTAGCACGAACGGAAAGCTTGAAAACAAAACGCTATTTGCAGATAAAAAACAGAAAAATACGATTCTTAAAGAAAAACAATTTGAAGCAGTAAAGGATGTTTACCATCAAGAAAACGAAGAGAACAATACCATGAAATTGGCTCCAAACTTGAATCAAAATTCAGTAGATAAAACTGATGAATTGGCAATCTCAATTAATGAAAAAGTGGAAGAAAATAAAAACCAAAAATTAGAAGAAACACCTTTTCAGAACAAAGAAGATATTCACGAAAAAACGCCTGCGATTTTAGAATCAATTAAAAACGAAAAATTAATTGCTGTGTCACAAAATGAACCCTCTGAGCTCGATGTCGAATCAGTAAAAAGTAAAGAATATGCATCAGTCTATTTTTCTGACGTTGAAAATCCTATAGAACCTGTTACTAGTTTTATTGGAGAAAAGACGAATACAAAAATTGATTTCAGACGACAGAAAAAAACGAAAACGAAACCGAGTAAAGTTTTTGTTAAGGTAGGGAAATTTGAGTTCTCTAGGAAGAAACATTAAGTAGAATGTATCACTCTACAACTATCACCACTTCAACTCTTCTGTTTTTCTTTTTATTTTCTTCGATATTTTCAGGAGCTCTCGGCTGGAAGTTAGAATGACCAAAACTGGTTATTTTATCCGCATGAACCCCATGTCTTATCAAATACTTTCGTATTCTTATTGCTCTATCTTTAGATAGTTTCATCCCTGGTCCACAACAAATGTGTCCGTGAATTTGAATAGATAGGTAGTTGGTAGAATCCACCAATGCAAATAACTTTTCTACTTCTGGTCTTGATTCTGGTAACAGTATATCTTTATTGCGTAAAAAAAATGAGGTTTAAAATTAATGTATCTAACGTTTTTACAACAGATCCCTCCTCTATATTGGTTTTTACTTTTTTGTCATAAATAAGAACAACACATCTATTATTGGCTTGTTCTCCATACATATTTGTTTCTCCAATTACGGTCGTTTTTATCTTTTTAAATTCATTTCCTAAAACTATTTGTACATTTTGAATTCTTTCACTGGCTAAGTTTCTATTGTATCGATCCGTTCCGAGAGTGTCTGCAAATCCAATTAATTGAGGGTTTTGTCCTAAACTTATTGCCTTCGCCTTCTCTATTACTTTTTTATTGACAGTAAGAGTATGAACATTCTTGTCATTGATCTTGAAATAAAAAATCAAGGAATCCTTTTCAAATTGACCAAGTACAGACGTCAAAAAGAGAGGCATGAGCAAAGAGAAGATAATTTTCATGCCTAACAAACGGTATGAATAGTATTATGTTACAACTGAGTACTATTCTGTTTAATTCTTCCATGAATCTTCTTTTTTGTATATTTACTTACAATTAAAAAACACTCTCTTATGAAAATCCTTGTCACACTTGTTGTAACACTAATTTTAACGGTTTCTTATGGCCAAAATTTGAAACTTAAATCAGGTAATTACCCTATTGATAAAATGCTTGATTTACGTGAGAGTATGGTAGCCTTCAATGAACATTTTGTAATCATAGTATTTAACGAAACACCTACAAACGCTCAAAAAGAAACGTTAACAAAGAATGGTGTTACCTTGTTTGGGTATCTGCCAGAGCGTTCCTTTTATGCAAAGCTAAGCACTAACAATAATTTAAAGAATCTTGGAATCTTAAATGTCAACCGCATTGTTGAAATAAAGCCAAACTACAAGTTAACAAAACAATTGAGCCAAGGTATTTATGCCGCCCATGCTATCTCCAGTGATGACAGAGTAGATTTAATTTGCAACTATTTTCAAGGTACAAAAATAGAGCATTTGTTCCCAGCAAACTTAAAAGTAGAAGTTCTTGATTCTAACCCAACCTTGAATCAACTAACTATACGTGTGAATCTGTCCCTATTGCAAGAACTCTATGCAATACCCCAAATTTATTCTTTTGAAACAATTCCAGAAGAAGGTAAACCAGAAAATAAAGTAGAGAGAACAAATCATCGAGCCAATTTTCTGCGTTCAAGTGATGCCACAGGTTTATTCTATAGAGGAACAGGAGTAAAAGTAATGATGCAGGACGATGGATACATTGGTGCGCATATTGATTACGAAGGTCGTGCTGACCAGTCACTGTGTTCTGGCTGTAGTACTGATCCCGCAAATAGTCATGGAGACCATGTTGCAGGGACAATCATGAGTGCTGGAAATTTAGATCCATTAGGGAGAGGAATGGCAGACGGTGTTGACTTACTTGTTTTCAACTCTTCAAATACCAGTTATAATTCTGTGCCAAATTTATATGCAAATGACAGCCTTGTGATTACCTCTAAAAGCTATAGTAATGGATGTAATGCAGGTTACACGAGCCTTGCTCGCCAACTGGATCAACAAATTCGACAAATGCCTGATTTAACACACGTGTTTTCAGCAGGAAACTCTGGAACTAGCGATTGTGGTTATGGCGCAGGAGCAGGTTGGGGAAATATAACTGGAGGACATAAATCTGGGAAGAATGTTATTGCTGTTGGGAATCTCACTCGTTATGATGGTATTGCAACTTCTAGTAGTAGAGGTCCTGCAGAAGACGGCAGAATAAAACCTGATATTTGCGGAGTTGGAACCAGTGTTTTTTCAACTTTCCCGAATAACAATTACGCTTCACTAACAGGTACATCCATGTCGTGCCCTGGTGTTGCAGGAACGATTGCTCTTCTTTATGAAGCTTACAGAGACAACTTTGGAGTAAATCCTCTTTCTGGATTAATAAAAGCGAGTATATTAAATACGGGCGAAGATCTAGGTAATTATGGGCCTGATTTCATTTATGGTTGGGGAAGAATAAATGCCAGACGAGCTTATGAAACTTTTGTAGAAAATCAATTTATTTATGACTCTATTTCTCAAGGCGCTTCTAATTCCCACACAATTAATGTACCTACAGGTGTACAAGAATTAAAAGTGATGGTTTATTGGATGGATTATGAAGGTTCAACTACTTCTGCTCTTGCTCTTGTAAATGATTTAAACATCTTAGTTACTGATCCTTTGGCTACAACTTACCAACCTTGGGTTTTAGACCCGACACCAAATTCTACTGCTCTAAACAGTCCTGCTGTTAGAGGAACTGACAACTTGAACAATATGGAACAGGTTACTATTCTAAATCCTGCTTCTGGAAATTATACTGTAGATATAGATGGATTTAACATTCCTCAAGGACCTCAAGCATATCATCTAGTTTATTATTTCGTAATGGACGACATTACTGTTATTTATCCTAATGGAGGTGAACCTTTTGAACCTTCCACACAAGAGATTATAAGATGGGATGCAATAGACAATGGGACCGATTTTGTTGTTGAATACTCTGAAGATGATGGATCAACATGGAATTCTATCGGAACTGCCTCAGCTAATCGATTGTACCAAAACTGGAGTGTCCCTAGTACATTAACGGGAATGGCAAAAGTTAGGGTGACAAGAGGGGCAATTTCTGATGAAAGTGACCGTGTTTTTGATATCATCGATGTACCTAACAATTTAGATTTTGCTTGGGCATGTCCAGATTCAGCTCAATTGGTTTGGGACTCTGTACCAGGTGCATTGTATTATGAGGTAAGTATGTTAGGCAACAAATACATGGATTCAATTGGGACTTCTGTAATCAATAGTTTTACACTAATGCAGCCAGCAAACAATACAGGTTGGTACAGTGTTATTGCTGTTGGTGATGATGATGCAAGAAGTGAAAGACACATAGCGATTCAAAAATCTGGTAATGAGTTTGCATGTCTTTGGAGTACACCAATGGCTGTATTTTCTGTAGATTGCGATGATGCCGGAACAGGTTACTGTGTTAATTTAATGAATGAAAGTGTAAATGCTGATGCTACATCCAATTACACTTGGTATTTCCCTGGAGGAACACCCTCAATGGCTTCTGGTGAGATGCCAATTGTTTGCTATCCAACGGCAGGAGACTATGATGTCGCTTTAGTCGTGGACAATGGATTTGCAACAGACTCTGTTTATACAACAAACGCTCTTCGCATAAAAGACACAAGAACATTGCCTTACTTTGATGGTTTTGAGAACTATACCTCTTTCAACAACATAGACGAGTGGAATGTCACAAATCCCGATGGTAATGCGGCTTGGTCAGTATTCCCTAATGCGGCACTTTCTGGAACGAACTCTGCAAGGTTATACAACTATAGTCAGAATGGGGTTTACACGGATGAATTAATTTCAGGTCCGCTTGATTTAACATCTTTGGCACCGACCGCTTCAATGACTCTCAGCTTTCGTTATTCATATAGAAAAAAGTTAAGTTCAAACAATGAGCGATTGAGGGTTTACATAACAAAAAATTGTGCCGATAGCTGGGTGCTCAGAAAAACAATTGCAGGTAATATTTTATCTAGTTTAACATCAAGTTCTAATTGGGTGCCTAGTTCTGACTCAGACTGGACAACTATTCACATGACCAATGTGACGAATATTTTCTATACAGGTGATTTTAGATTTAAGTTCTCATTTGAAAGTGATTTTGGTAATTCTATCTATTTAGATGATATCAATATTTATGAAGGAGCTCCTTCAGATTCCATTGTTGGACTTTCTGAACAAACGTTCTTGAGTAATCTTGAAGTTTATCCTAATCCCGCTGAGAATGAAGTAAATATTAGTTACTCATTAGAGAATTCACAAAAAACGGTTATTCGACTATTGGGAGTTGCCGGGAACGTTGTTGATGTAATTGAAGTCAAAAGTAACTCAGGGAATAACTTAATAATTATGGATCTGTCTAATTACTCTTCAGGTGTATATTTCTTGAAAATTGGTGGTATTGACTCTACCGTAACGAAAAGGTTGGTGATACGTTAAATTTCAATAGCAAATCGAAAGGTCACATTTTCCTTTTTTTCTGTTGAAATAATAATCACTGACTGCGTTAAAATTTCTATCTGTGGCAGAATGGGTGTAATTGTATTTATTCCTATAATGCATGCTTCGTTTCGCCATATTCCGTTTTTTGCTGTCAAAGAATAGCCTCCAGTTGATTTAACCTCATCCGTTATTACAAACAAACTGTTTGCAGAAAAATCAAAAGTATCTATGTCAAATTCGACTTTGAATGAGTTTACTTTATTCAATTGAGCAAGTATTACGGATCAGTCCTAAAAGTTGGGGAGTAAAAAATAGTTTACTTTG
>TARA_R110002072_G_scaffold216658_3_pt1 | contig 17066 bp, 14 predicted proteins | sample TARA_R110002072 | Tara Oceans TARA_R110002072 (sample SAMEA4397118) | marine metagenome | biome: Polar Biome; feature: [SRF] surface water layer (ENVO:00010504); material: water (ENVO:00002006), including particulate matter (ENVO:01000060) such as... | depth 5 m | reverse complement strand
GACGGTGCCGCTGACACCATACACACCCCGACACCTTCGATGGTGCCGACCCGGATGTTTGTGAAGTTTTTAGTAGCCGAAAGTTTACGTATGCAGAGGTGCCGGGGTGGGGGAAGCACCTGCAGCTCCGTCGCGAGCCATGGCCGGTGAATGCTCCTGCTACCCCGGCATTCCCGCCATCCATGGCGGTCAGATGGCGAGCGCCGAGCGTCCCATGGACGGGTATAAGCGTGTGCTGCGGGTGCTTCCCCCACCCCGGTGCCGTACTACAGCGTACTAACAAGCCTATAAACCTATAAGCCGGCGACTTCAGACGCAGATGTGTAAACAGGGCGGCAGTGGTGTAAAATGCCCGTTTTACCGAGCATGCTTGCACAAGACCACAGGACAACCCATGGAAATCAGCCCTCTTCTGCACAAAATCAAAGACTTCACCGAGCGAACCAATACGCTCAGGGGGTATCTTTGACTACGACACCAAAAAAGACCGTCTCACCGAAGTAGAACTTGAGCTGGGCGAGTCCGCCGTCTGGGACAAACCCGAATATGCCCAGGAGCTGGGTCGCGAGCGCTCCAGTCTGGAAAATGTTGTCGGCACCATTGACCGCATGTATAGCGGGTTGGCCGACAGCAGGGAACTGCTGCAACTGGCGCAGGAGGAAAACGACGAAGAGCTGTTCAACGAGGTCTCATCGGAACTGACCAAGCTGGAGGTCGAGCTGCAGGCATTGGAGTTTCGTCGCATGTTCTCCGGCAAGATGGACGCCAACAGCGCGTTTCTGGAGATTCAGGCCGGCTCCGGTGGTACCGAGGCGCAGGACTGGGCCGAGATGCTGATGCGCATGTATATGCGCTGGGGTGAGGACAAGGGATTTACTGTAGAGGTGATGGACGTGTCGCAGGGTGAGGTTGCCGGTATCAAGGGGGCGACCATCCATTTTGGCGGCGAATATGCCTTTGGCTGGCTGCGCACCGAGACCGGTGTGCATCGGCTGGTAAGAAAATCGCCGTACGATTCGGGGAATCGTCGTCATACATCGTTTTCGTCTGTGTTTGTGTCACCGGAAATTGACGACGATATCGAAATTGAACTGGACATGTCGCAGGTCAGAGTCGATACCTTCCGTTCCAGCGGGGCGGGTGGTCAGCACGTTAATACCACAGATTCGGCAATCCGCCTGACGCACGAACCAAGCGGCATCGTCGTGCAATGTCAGAACCAGCGTTCACAACACAAGAACAAGGATCAGGCCATCAAACAGTTAAAGGCCAAGCTGTACGAGATGGAAGAGCTTAAGCGCAAGGAAGAGGCGCAGGCCGTTGAAGCTGACAAGGCGGATATCGGCTGGGGCAGTCAGATTCGCTCATACGTGCTGGACCAGTCACGTATCAAGGATCTGCGGACCAATGTGGAAAACACCAACACCGGCGCCGTGCTTGACGGCGATCTGGACCGCTTTATTGAAGCCAGTTTAAAAATGGGATTGTGATCAGATGAGTTCTACCACCGATCAAACACAAACAGGTGCCGGCGCTGAGCAGGCAACCAGCACGCACGAAGAAAACAAGCTGATCGCCCAACGTCGCGAAAAACTTCACGCCATTCAGTCCAGACGCAATGCGTTTCCCAACGACTTCAGGCGAGATACGCTGGCAGCAGACATTCATGCCGACTATGCTGACACCAGTCGCGAAGAGCTGGAAAAGATTGCCCGCAAGGTGAAAGTGGCTGGCCGGCTGATCCGTCAGCGCGGACCCTTCTCTGTTATCCAGGATGCCAGTGATGCATTGCAGTTATATGTAAATCATAAGGCGCTTCCGGCAGAACAGATGGAAGAGATCAAGGCGCTTGATCTGGGTGATATTGTTGCTGTGCACGGTGAAGTGTTTCGTACTGGCAAGGGCGAACTGACTGTCAATGTGGAGTCTTTGCAGTTGCTTACCAAGGCATTGCGGCCACTGCCCGACAAGTGGAAGGGTTTGTCGGATACCGAAGTGCGTTATCGTCAACGTTATGTGGATCTGATTGCCAACGAGGAGTCGCGTCGCACATTTATGCTGCGTTCAAAACTCATTACCAGCATGCGTAATTATTTCCAGAGCCATGGCTTCATGGAGGTGGAGACACCCATGATGCAGGTGATCCCCGGTGGCGCCACGGCAAAACCGTTTGTGACTCATCATAATGCGCTGGATCAGACAATGTACCTGCGGATCGCCCCGGAACTGTATCTGAAGCGTCTGGTGGTAGGCGGGTTTGAGCGTGTGTTTGAAATCAATCGCAACTTTCGTAACGAGGGTCTGTCGACACGACACAACCCCGAGTTCACGATGGTGGAATTCTACCAGGCCTATGCTGATTATCACGACCTGATGAATTTTACTGAAGACATGTTTCGCAGCATTGCCATGGATGTTCTGGGTACCACAGAAATCGAGTATCAGGGTCTGAAACTGGATTTCGCCCGACCCTTTGCCCGCCTGCCGGTAAAAGACTCCATTCTGCAGTACTGCCCGGATGTCAGCGCTGTTCAACTGGAATCGCGTGAAGCGGCTGCGGCACTGGCGCTGTCGTATGGCATCAAGCCAGAGGCAAGCTGGGGCCTGGGGCGCATCATGATGGAAATTTTTGATGAAAAAGTTGAGCATCATTTGTTGCAGCCAACCTTCATCACTGAGTATCCGACTGAAGTTTCACCGCTGGCCCGGCGGAATGATGATAATCCTGAGGTGACAGACCGCTTTGAATTGATTATCGGCGGCCGTGAACTGGCCAACGGATTTTCCGAGCTGAACGATGCCGAGGATCAGGCGGCGCGGTTCCGGGAGCAGGTAGAGCAGAAAGACGCTGGCGATGATGAAGCCATGCACTACGATGCAGACTACATTACGGCGCTGGAATACGGTATGCCACCAACCGCTGGTGAAGGTATCGGCATTGACAGATTGGTGATGCTGTTTACCGATGCACCGTCCATCAAGGACGTGCTGCTGTTCCCGCATATGCGTCCGCTGAAGGATTAATTGTTGCTCCATGGCTGCCAATGACGCACGCGAGATAAAACTTGAACCGACCTGGAAACAGGTGCTGGGTGATGAGTTTGACAAGCCCTACATGCTCGCGTTGCGTCAGTTTCTGCGTCAGGAAAAACAGTCGGGCAAACAGATATTTCCACCCGGTCCGGATATATTCAATGCCCTGAATTCCACGCCATTTGACAAGGTGCGCGTGGTCATTCTTGGCCAGGACCCCTATCATGGCCCGGGGCAGGCGCATGGTTTGTGTTTTTCTGTGCAGCGTGGCGTCGCAACACCACCCTCTCTGCAGAACATTTACAAGGAATTAAATGCTGATCTGGGGCTGGAGATTCCGGCTCATGGCAATCTCGGCGCCTGGGCAGACCAGGGGGTCCTCTTGCTCAATGCTGTGCTGACTGTACAGGCAGGCAATGCCAATTCCCATCAGGGTAAAGGCTGGGAGCTGTTCACGGATCAGATAGTCGCATTGCTCAATGCACGTCGTGAGAACCTGGTGTTTATGCTGTGGGGCAGTTATGCACAGCGCAAGGGCGCAATGATTGACAGAAAAAGACATCTGGTACTTCAGTCTCCGCACCCGTCACCGCTCTCGGCGCACCGAGGGTTTCTGGGAAACCGTCATTTTTCTTCCGCCAACCGTTATCTTGCCGATCACCGGTTGCCGGAAATCAACTGGAAAGTCGACTGATATCGTTTTAAAGAGCAGGAGTCATGCATGACAGATTCAACCGATTCACGGCGCTGCATAGTGATTGGCGCGAGCCATGCCGGCTCACAGCTAGCGCTGCAGGTTCGCAAATCCGGCTGGACTGGCGAAATTGTACTGATTGGCGATGAGCCTCAGTTGCCATATCACCGTCCACCCCTGTCGAAAACGGTGATGGCAGGCGACAAACAGCCTGATGACATTCTGCTGCGCCCGGCGGCCATGTATGCTGGCCAGGGTATTACGTTGAGACTGAATACCCGGGTGCAAGCGCTGCAGGTGGACCAAAAAACCGTGCAGCTTGACACCGGTGAAGTGCTCACCTACGACAAACTGGCGCTGTGTACCGGCGCGCGCCCGATTCGATTGCCACTGGGTGACGGACTCGATGGAGTCTGCTACCTGCGCACACTGAATGATGTCATAAAAATACGTGATCAGCTTGATACTGTCGGCCGTGTCGTGATCATCGGTGCCGGTTACATAGGGCTGGAGGCGGCGGCCGTGCTGCGTAAACTGGGCAAACATGTCACCGTACTGGAACGCGAGGACAGGGTGCTAAAGCGTGTCACAGGTCCTGAGATATCACGTTACTTCACTGAGTTGCATCAGCAGCACAATGCTGAAATTTACTGCAATACTGAAGTAGTGGCGATCAATGGTCAGGGTCGCGTGGAGTCGGTTACCTGCACCGATGGAAGACGATTTGCCGCAGATCTGGTGATCATCGGCGTTGGGGTGGTGCCGGAAACAGAGCTGGCCGAGGAAGCCGGACTGACCATCGAGAATGGTATCAGTGTCGACGCGCATGGCCAAACCAGCGCCCCGGATGTCTATGCAGCGGGTGATTGTGCTTCCCACCCCAGCGAACTGTATCAGCGCCGCGTGCGGCTAGAGTCTGTGCAGAATGCCAACGACCAGTCGCGAATAGTCGCGGCCAATATCAATGGCGGACAGGAAGTATATCAGGTGACACCCTGGTTCTGGTCTGATCAGTATGATATTAAATTGCAGTCAGCCGGGTTATCAAACGGGTATGACGACGTACAGATTGATGGAGTGCCGCACCCTGGTCACGATGACGGTTTTGTCGTGCGTTACTACCAGCAGGGCAGGCTGATTGCTGCTGACTGTGTCAGCCGCGCCAGGGACTTTATGGCAATCAAGAACAGTCTTAAAACTCGAGACTGAGGCGGCGGACCAGCTGCCAGCTATTCCGCACCGCTGTATATACACCCGCTGGTGCAGGTTTCACGAATCTCGATGCGGCTCAGTTGTGGCAGCAGTGGTTTCAGCTCCTGCCAGATCCACACAGCAATATTTTCGCTGGTGGGATTTTCCAGGCCGGGAATCTCATTCAGATAATGATGATCAAGCCGGTCCCATACAGGTTTGAATGCTTTTTTGATATCACCAAAATCCATGACCCAGCCGGTTTGGGCGCCAATCGCGCCGGAGACCACAAGCCGGACTTTGAAGGAATGGCCATGCAGACGCGCACATTTGTGACCTTCCGGCACATTGGGCAACCGATGCGCTGCTTCAAAGTCGAACTCTTTAAATATTTCCATCGGGCCTGATTCCGTGAGGTGTCATTTTTGTGGCAAGTGCGCTGCTGACTGTGTTGATAGCAATATGTACTCAAGGTCGCAAATAGTAACGCTGGTCAGCCCGGATTCATAGTCGGATTTTCTTAAAATATATTTGACATGTCAGCTTAAGTCGGTAAAATGCGCGTCACTCAATACAGCGGGTTGTTAGCTCAGTTGGTAGAGCGTCGCCCTTACAAGGCGAATGTCGGGGGTTCAAATCCCTCACAACCCACCAAACAGAAATGTGACGCTGTTTGGCACATTCGCAAGTGTTGATGATGCGGACCGGTAGTTCAGTTGGTTAGAATGCCGGCCTGTCACGCCGGAGGTCGCGAGTTCGAGCCTCGTCCGGTCCGCCATTATTCGGAAGCCCGCAGTACCCTGATACATAAGGGCTGCGGGCTTTTTATTTGTGCCCTGCACAAGTTGACCGCGACAAAACCCGCAATAGAAAGAGCTCAGCCATGTCCGACGCAGACACGCCTGATTTTTCCCGCACGCCCCTGACCGAAATTTCCGATGATGTGCTTCTTGCGCACGATATTCGTTTGCAGGTGCTGCGCCTGGATCTGGCCGATCCAGCCCTGGGTGGTAACAAATGGTTCAAACTGCAACGCAATCTGGCGCTCGCAAAAACACAGGGGGCAGACACCCTGCTCAGTTTCGGTGGCGCCTATTCCAATCACCTGTACGCCCTTGCTGAGGCCGGGTTCCGCTATGGCTTCCGGACCATCGGGGTGATCCGCGGGGAGTTGAGCGAACCATTGAATCCGACACTGCGTTACGTTCAGTCTCGTGGCATGCAACTGATACCGGTTTCGCGCAGCGACTACCGGCGCCGCGACGAACCTGGTTTTGCTGATGAATTACTGGGCGGGCGCAGAAAGGGAGTCATGGTGATTCCCGAAGGGGGTGCCAATCTGCCCGGCGTGCAGGGCTGTCATGTGCTGGCACACCTGCTGGCAGAGCGTGTCGCGGATCCGGACGGGGTAGAAGTCTGTCTGGCATGCGGTACCGGGACCACCATGGCTGGTCTGCTGGCCGGGCTGCAGCATACGCGATGTTTTGTCAGAGGGTATTCGGTGCTTAAGGGCGGGGATTTTCTGCGTGAGGAGATCACCGGCTGGTTGCAACTGCAGGGTGCTGATATTTCACCCCAGCGCTGGGCGATTGAGACAGACTACCACTTTGGCGGTTATGCCCGCCGTCCACCACAGTTGTCTGAATTTATCCGGCAGTTTGAAGCACAACACGATATCCCGCTGGAACCGGTATACACTGGAAAGCTGATGGCTGCAGTGTATCAGCGGATATGTGCTGATCTGTATCCGCCGGGTTCGCGGCTGGTGGTGATGCATACCGGTGGCCTTCAGGCCCGACCTGCCGACTGACTTTTACGGATTTTCCACCAAGCCCTGCAAAGCAGCGCCGCAACGCCGATCAAAAAAAGTGGAAAATTTTCCCACGCCAATGTAAGCTCATACCTATCAGCTTATTGGTGACATGCATGTTGATGCCAGCACAGCCTTCAGCTTACCCTCTGTCGAGGCATTTTTGCATGCTTCGTAATGCTGTCATGCGCCCCTGTTTTCAGTCACTGAGTCGTCTTCTGCTTGCCTGTACCCTGATCTGCGCCGGCGTTCTCCCTGTTTTGCTGCCGGCGAGCAGCGCCCTGGCAGATGTTGATGGCGCTGCACAGGAATATGCGCAGCTACTGCGTTTTCCGGCCGTCGAGCTGGATCAGGTTCGTGAAGGGTCAGTGTTCAGTTTTATGCTGCCCGGCCTCAGTCAGGCAGCCGCAGTACGAATCACGCATGACAGCAATTATCTGAACGGCGATCGTGTCGTCACCGGCTTTGATTTCGAACAACAGATTTCACTGGTACTGACCCTGAACAAACAGGTTGCGTTTGCTGATATTCACATTGATGGCGAACGCTGGCTCTTTGAGGGCCTGCGGGAAGGCGAACATATCCAGGGCAGACTCTATCAGCCAGCTGACGTTCAGCTGGACCGGCTGCAAAGCGATTTTGTGGTTCGGCGCGGGGACGGCAGGCAGGGCTTGCCCCGGCCACTGGCCATTGATACGACTACATCCTCCGGTGCACCCACCACGGGTCCCTATGCCCGGGCACAGAGTTCGGGATTGCAAATCAGCCAGACCTTCAGCCGTGATGCCTTGTTGATAGGTGAGCAGGCCGAACTTGAGGTGGTGGTCACACTGACCAACAACAGTACTAAAACACTGAATGGGCTGGTCGCTGACATCTACTTCATTCTGGAAGACTCGCAACTGATCAGCGCGCCGGCCTGCTCGCAGCAGTTGACCAATTCCGTGCCACGGCAATCGGTGCTGAGTTGCCGGCTCAATGGTTCGCTTGCGCCGGGCGCCAGTCGTAATCTTGTCTACATGGTCCGTGTGGATGCCAAATCGGCACCCATGCGCCTCTGGAGTACCGTGTATGTTGATCAGGTACGTCATGACGCATGGTTGAACGTAGTCCATGATGTGGCGGGCACCTCGCAGTCCGGGGCGCTCAGTGCATTCAATCGCACGGTCAGTGACCGGGTGCCGGAAGACAGACTTGGCAATGTCATAATCGATGTGATGGCGTTGCATACGCCGGATGCTGCCGAACTGTATGGACCCCACACAGCCACGCGGATCAATCAGCTGATCAGTATGGCAAATCAGATCTATCAGGACAGTGGTGTGGGCATCACACTGCGCCCTGTTCATCATGCACGGGTAGAATATCCGGGACGCGATGTCAGCCTGTACACTCAACTGGAGCAGCTTACCGATGCCAGCCATCCGGCTTTTTCACAGGTTGGCTCACTGCGCCGCCGATATGGCGCCGACCTTGTCGTGCTGTTCCGGCCAATGAGCAGCGACGCCGGTCTGTGCGGACTGGCCAATCTGGGTGGTGACAGCACCCGCGGTGACATGACGGCATTCAACGAGCGTGACTATGCGTATTCACTGGTCGCAATCGACTGTCCCGTCAGTTCCGTGCTTGCGCATGAACTGGGCCACAATATGGGACTGACACACTCGCGCCGTCAGGATGGTGAAGGCGGCACGTTTACCTATGCGACAGGGCATGGTATCGACCATCAGTTCGCCACCGTGATGGCAGACCCCGCCAGGTTTGGCAGTGCCAGACGAACTCCGCTGTTTTCAAGCCCGGCACTGGATTGCAGCGGGCAGCCCTGTGGCGTCGATCACCAGGACGACAGGCACGGTGCGGATGCTGTCAGGGTGCTGAACCTGGTCCGCTTTCAGATAGCCGACTATATGCCGACTGAAGTGTCCGAGTTGCCATCGCGGCTGATCGCCCGGATAGATGGCCGTCCGGTTAATGCCAGAATTGCCCTGGCGGCGAGCGTTGACAAAGGACTGAGTTACACCAATTCGGTGTCACCCGATCAGCATCTGGACATCAGTGCTGACTTTTATATTGATCCGCAGCATGTCGGGCGCCCGGGCCAGTTTCACATTGTCGCGGATCTGACGGCGGCAGGACTGGGCTTTGTCCAGTTGAATGCGCAAGGTCAGGTGTTCGACTGGGACGGGACACCGGAAGGATTGATCGCTTATCTGCCTCCCGAGCCACTCAAGCCGGTTGAGTATCTGAACATTTTGACCGACTTCCAGCCTTTGCCGGAACTGATCGGGCATCCACTGGTGCTATTCATAGCCTACCAGTTGCCTGAGACCGGCGAGGTCGTGTATACGCAAGAGCCGCTGACCGTACAGATACGGGCGCAGCCCTGATACGCGGGATTGCCGCCAGGATCTTTCTGCTGGTTTACCATGTTATACTCGCCCGCAAGCGCAGCCAGCCATTGCGGGAAACCTCGTCATGCAAACATTTACAAGGATAGGTCTGATAGGACGTCCCGGTCATGCCGGCGTTGTCGAAACGCTGGGTCGCCTGATCGGGTTTCTGCAGACCCGTGGATTGTCTGTGGTGCTGGAGCAGGGTACGGCTGAATTGCTGCCCGATGCCGCCCTGACAGAGTACCGGCGGCATGAGCTGGGCGCAGAGTGCGATCTGGTCATTGTGGTCGGTGGTGACGGCAGCATGCTAAATGCTGCAAGAGCGCTGGTCAGTCACAATGTGCCGGTACTGGGTATCAACCGCGGCCGCCTGGGATTTCTGACCGACGTTCGCCCCGAAGACATAGAAGAGACCCTGGGTGCGGTGCTGGATGGTCATTATTACGAAGAAAAACGCTTTTTGCTGGAGTTTTCAGTACGCCGCGATTCAGAACTGATCGCCGGCGGTACTGCGCTTAATGATGTGGTATTGCATCCGGGCACAGCGGCGCAAATGATTGAGTTCGAACTGTTCATTGACGGACAGTTTGTCAACTCCCAGCAATCAGATGGTCTGATTGTGGCCACGCCGACCGGTTCTACAGCCTATTCCCTGTCAGCCGGCGGTCCCATCATGCACCCCAGTCTGAATGCGCTGGTGCTGGTTCCCATGTATCCGCACACGCTCAGTAGCCGGCCATTGGTGGTGGACGCAGATCTGGAAATCCGGATCGCAGTGGTCAAGCAACGCACTATCTCACCTCTGGTCAGTTGTGATGGCGCCGTTCGTTTTCATACCGAACCAGGGGATGAAATCATCATTCGCAAAAAAAACGGGCCGCTGCGCCTGATTCACCCCCTGGACTACAATTACTACGAAGTCTGCCGCAGCAAGCTTGGCTGGGGTAACCGGCTGGTCAGAGATGATGCATAGAGCCTTAAGCGTTCCAGCCAACGTTGATCTGCGTCCGTTGGTGACACTGCTCAATGCCCGCGCATTGTCACATCACATTACGGAAGAGTCCGGCGTGCTGGTGGTGTGGGCCAGATCCGAGGCTGAAGCGCAGCTGATTCATGCCTGTTTTGATGCGTGGCAACAGGGCAGGCTGGAAGTGCCGGTCAGTAGTCAGACTCAGACACAGTTGCTGCCGGTAAAAGGCTTGCTGCAACAACTTTCCAATGCGGTGTGGACAGCGCCGCTGACAGTACTGCTGATTGCCGCCTGTCTGCTGGTCGCGCTAGTGAGCGACATGGGCGGTGATCCCATGGCAGTGCGTGGTCTGTTCTTTCCGGAACTGAATCGGCCGGACGTCAGTCTGACGGATCCGCTGACCCTGCTGCAACTGTTCACCCCCGCACTGTTGCATTTTGGCGCGGTGCATCTGGTATTCAATATGCTGTGGCTATGGTACTTTGGCCGCATGATGGAACCGGGTATGACGTTTTTGCAGTACCTGGTGCTGATGTTGTGGCTGGCCCTGGCTGCCAACCTGGCTCAGTATGGCTGGGCTGGTTCAATCAGTTTTGGTGGTATGTCCGGTGTTGTGTATGGCCAGATTGGTTTTATCTGGCTGTGGCAGACCCTGGTGCCGCAAACCCGCCTGCGGCTGCCGACAGCGATGATCATGGTGTTTCTGGTTGCTCTGGTATTGATGGAAGTGCTGGCGTCTGCGTTTATTGCAACGGCTGCGCATGCCGGCGGCCTGATCGCGGGTATGCTGGCAGGATTATTGATGGGGCTATGGAATCGAGCGAGGTCTTCCCGTGTCTGACAAACAGATAGAGTCATTGCAGGACATTCTGGCAATGATGAATCCCGAAGTTCATATGAACCTGAAAACTGCAGTCGAACTGGGTAAATGGCCGGACGGGCGCAAACTCAGTGCGGAGCAACTGGAATATTGTCTACAGGCGATCATCGCCTATGAACAGCACAATCTGCCGGAAGAAATGCGGGTCGGGTATATCGATCGAAGCGGTCTGAAAAAGACCCATTGTGACGATGATCAACCCCATGCAGACGCGCAGCAAAGCGTGCCGTTGACGATTCTTGACGCAAATTCTGTGAAGCACTGATTCTGTGAAGTATCGATTCTTCTGTTTTGTTGTCTCTGATCCGTTGACATCAGGACTGTTTCATTAAACATTCATCGGAGTTAGTTCTTAGTGGAAATACTGGCACGTGGTACAGCCCATAAACTTCGCACCCGTCTGGACTCGCCGGTGTGCTACCAGCTGCCGCTCGGTGAAACCCTGACACCGTTAAACACGCTGCTTGGACAGACGGTGCGGTTGCGTTTTACCGGCAAGATAAATTGTGTGAATTGTGGTCGCAACACCAACAAGAGTTTCAATCAGGGTTACTGCTACCCCTGTTTTACGTCACTGGCGCAGTGCGATAGCTGCATCATCCATCCGGAAAAATGTCACTACGATCAGGGTACCTGCCGGGAGCCCGTCTGGGGTGAAGAATTCTGCATGCAGGATCATATTGTGTACCTGGCCAACTCCTCCGGCATTAAAGTTGGTATCACCCGTGCCACACAGATACCCACACGCTGGATTGACCAGGGCGCGGTGCAGGCCCTGCCGATTGTGCGGGTGCGCACACGGTTGCAAAGCGGAGAGCTGGAAGTGATGTTCCGGCAGCATGTGGCCGATAAAACCAATTGGCGCGATATGCTGCGTGAAGGTGATCAGATTGTGGATCTGCCGGCAGAACGCGATCAGCTGTTGTCTCTGTGTGCAACCGAACTCAGGGACATGGAGCAGCGGTTCGGATTTCACGCCATCAGCGTACTGAAAGGCATTGATCCGATTGAGATCCGTTATCCGGTACAGGGTTATCCGGAGAAAATTGCGTCCTTTAATTTTGACAAGGATCCGCTGGTGGAGGGGACCTTGCTCGGCATCAAGGGTCAATACCTGATGTTTGATACCGGTGTGATCAATATCCGTCGTTTTGGCGGTTATGAACTGGAAATAATGAGCTGAGAGAGTTTTTCATGAGAGATGCGCAGGCGACAACAATTTATTTAAAGGACTATCAGGTTCCGGCCTTTCTGATCGAGCGCACCGAGCTGCGTTTTGAGCTGGGCGAGACGGAGACTCGCGTGGTGTCGCGATTGCAGATGCGCAGAAATCCGGAACTGTTGGCACAAAACCAGTCAGCACCGGCGGATTCGCTGTGCCTGGATGGTCAGGACATGCAGCTGGTCGCCCTGTCTCTGAATGGTGAAGTACTCAGTGCCAGCCAATATGAGGTAGCCGACGAATCGTTGACCATCAGCGGATTGGTGACTTTGCTGGGAGATGCATCAGACTTTGAATTGTCCTGCGAGACCTTGATAAAACCTCAGGACAATACCAGTCTGGAAGGCCTGTACAAATCCCACACCATGTTCTGTACACAATGCGAGGCAGAAGGGTTTCGCAAGATCACCTACTATCTGGATCGCCCGGATGTGATGTCAATATTTGTCACTACCATCGTGGCTGATAAAACCCGTTACCCGGTGCTGTTATCCAACGGCAATGATATTGAGCGCGGTGAGCTCGATGACGGACGTCACTGGGTTACCTGGGAGGATCCGTTTCGTAAACCCTGTTATCTGTTTGCGCTGGTGGCCGGTGATCTGAAATTCATACAGGACAAATTTACCACCTGTTCGGGTCGTGATATCAAGCTGCAGATTTTTGTGGAAGAAAAGGATCTGGATAAATGTGACCATGCCATGCTGTCGCTGAAAAACGCCATGCGCTGGGATGAGGACGTGTACGGCCGTGAATATGATCTGGACATCTTCATGATTGTGGCTGTGGATGATTTCAATATGGGGGCCATGGAAAACAAGGGCCTGAATATCTTCAATACCTCCTGTGTGCTTGCCAATCCGGACACCACCACCGATCTTGCCTTTCAGCGAGTGGAAGCCGTGGTTGCTCATGAATATTTCCATAACTGGTCCGGTAACCGGGTAACCTGCCGGGACTGGTTCCAGCTGAGCCTGAAAGAAGGGTTCACGGTATTTCGTGACGCTGAGTTTTCTGCTGACATGGGCTCGCGCACGGTTAAGCGTATCGAAGATGTCAGTTTTCTGCGTACCACACAGTTTGCCGAGGATGCCGGACCGATGGCGCATCCTGTGCGACCTGACTCCTATATGGAAATTTCCAATTTTTACACATTGACGATCTACGAAAAAGGCGCAGAAGTTGTGCGTATGATCCAGGAACTGCTGGGTGCGGAAAAATTCCGTGCGGGTTCGGATCTGTATTTTTCCCGGCATGACGGTCAGGCTGTGACCACCGAAGATTTTGTCAAAGCCATGGAAGATGCCAGTGGAGTCGATCTTTCACAGTTTCGTCGCTGGTATACGCAGGCCGGCACGCCGGTGCTGGAAATCATTGGCAATCATGATGCGAATGCACAGACCTATGAGCTGATGGTCAGGCAAAGCTGTCCGCCTACGCCGGATCAACCGCATAAACTGCCCATGCATATCCCCTTGCGCATGGCTTTGCTGGATGAGCAGGGCGCAGAGCTGGAACTGGTGCTGCAGGGCAGCGCTGAGCAGGGAAAAACCGAGCGGGTGCTGGATGTTACGGAAACCGTGCAGAGTTTTGTGTTTGCCAATGTCGCGCGCAGGCCAGTGCCATCTCTGCTGCGCGGATTCTCCGCACCTGTGAAGCTGCAATTTGACTATACACGTGATGAACTGATGTTCATCATGACTCGCGACAGCGATGGGTTTAATCGCTGGAACGCGGCACAGGAACTGTCCATCAGTATTATCCGGCAGATGCTGTCGGCGCACCAGCAGGGAGAATCTGCAGAGCCTGATGCCAGACTCAGCATGGCATTCGGTGATGTGATTGCTACGGCGATAGCGGATGTCCGGGGTGCAGATGCCAGTCTTGACCAGGCAGTGCTGGCACAATTGCTGAGTCTGCCATCAGAGGCGTATCTGGGTGAATTGTCGGACGAGATTGATGTGGACGGCATCCATGCCGTGCGTGAACAGGTGGCCGACCTGCTGGCAGCGGATCATGCGGCGGCGTTTGCACAACTGTATCAGCTTTGCCACTCGGATCAGGCTTACAAAGCTGATGCCCAGGGCATTGCCAGGCGCTCCCTGAGAAATCTCTGCCTGTCGTATCTTATGCGCCTGCCGGAGCCGAAACCGGTTGATGTGGCCTATGAACAATTCAGCCATGCTGGCAACATGACCGATGTTGATGCTGCACTGCGTTTGCTGGTCAACAGTCGTCAACCACAGGCGGAAGGGTTGCGCGTGAAAGCGCTGGCGGATTTTTATGACAAGTGGCGCCATGAGTCACTGGTTGTGAATCAGTGGTTCTCGATTCAGGCGACAGCCAGTCGTCCCGGCACGTTGCAGCAGGTCAAAGCACTGATGCAACACGAAGCCTTTGATATGCGCAATCCCAACAAGGTCCGGTCACTGATAGGTGCATTCAGCAACGCCAATGCAGTCAATTTTCACAATCTGAACGGTGAGGGTTACGAATTTCTGGCTGAGCAGGTGATAACGCTGAATCGCATGAATCCCCAAATTGCGGCACGTCTGCTGACGCCGCTCACGCGCTGGCGACGCTTCGGAGCGTCGCGCCAGGCGTTGATGAAAGCGCAGCTGGAGAGAATCGCTGCGCAGTCTGATCTGTCAAGAGACGTTTACGAAGTGGTGACCAAAAGTCTCAAGTAACAGTGGGTTTTTTGGGGCTCCCTGGTGTCTTAACGTCCTGCCGCCGGGGTAATGCGCAGAATCCTGTCCGGTTGCTCGCGCATGCTGGCGGTCATCTGACGACCATCATGGTTGCTGGTGCCAACATACAGGGCGCCATCGGGTCCTACCGCCAACGCCCGTAAGCGGCCATAAACGCTGTTGCCCTGACCGTCATTGAACCAGCGTTCCATGGCGGTCGGGCGGGTCGGGTCTGCCGGATCCTGAAAACGGATACGCATCAGGTTCTGCCGGTCCTGCGGCTGAAAACCCAGCACGGAGACAAACAGATCATTTTTCAATTCCGGCATCAGATCGCCAGTATAGAACATCACATCGCCGGGAGGAGAAGACGGCACAAATGTCAGGATGGGATCGACATAATCAGGTGAGTTGATGGCGCCAACAAAAATCGGCCATCCGTGATGCCTGCCACCCTCAAGTACAATAATCCGGTCATGCGCCATTAACTGATCTTCTCCTGTCGGTCCGTGGTCGCCGGCAAACAGATTGCCGGTCCCGGGTTGCCAGGTCAGACCATGCGGGTTACGCATGCCATGTGCCCAGATCGGGTTGCCCGGCCAGGGATTGTCTGCCGGTACGGTGCCTTCCGGTGTGATTCTCAGTACAGCACCTGACAGATCCTGTAGATCATTGGAGCGCTGACGTTCAAATGCATCACCCGTTGCAACGTACAGCATTCCGTCTTCGCCAAACTGCAGGGTTCCGCCACTGTGACTGCCACCGCGCGCCTGGGCAGCCAGTCCATCATAAAGCACAGTTTCCTCACCGGCGCGACCGTTGACCTCGGTATAACGACTGATGCGGTTGAACGGGCCCTCATCACTCATGTAGGTATACATCACATAGACCCACGGTACTTGCGGATAGTCAGGATGAAATGCCAGTCCGGTCAGACCACTTTCTCCCTGAAAGAATATGCGCTCCTCCAGCGATAACCACGACTCTGGGTCCATTACTCCGTCAGCCGAGATAATGCGCACACGGCCGGGCCGCTCAGTCACAAACATGCGGCCATCCGGCGCAAATTTGATCGCCCACACCACCTGCAGGTCACTCGCATATTCGTCCACCTGATACCCCTCAGGTGATGGAATCCAGGTGATTTCCGGCATAGGGGGCAGTTCGCCCCGAATGATCTCGTCCTGCGCACTGGCACTCATGGCGCCAGCAGCCAGCACGGAACCGAACAATACACCGGTGAGAATATTTTTTACTGCAGAATTCATGTGTTTCATGGCAACTTCCTGGTATGCAAGACTGATAGCGCTATTATAAGAGGCCTGTCGTGTGCAGTCCCGTCACTCTGGCGCAAATGTGCAGCGATGTATCCCATCTGCCAGTTCCCCGTGCTGAGCCCGGCGGCATGACGTTCTGATGTGGCGAATTTGACCAACAGATGTGTGCTAAAACACATAGTTGGTCTGTCAAACATTTGGCAAATCCAATGCCTGATAAAAAGCATCGTAAAAACAATATCTTAAATCTTTTTGTCAGGATGGCATGAAATCTGCTTTGTTAATCCTGGAACAAACCCGGAACAAATAAAAAACGCCAATGGCGGAGGGATCATGATTAGATTAGTAGGTGTAGCGATAATGTGTATGGCACTGATGAGCTGTCTGTTTGTAGTGGACTCCAAACAGAATGCAGCCCGTACTCAGTGGGAAAATGATGAGCGCGAGAGGATAGTGGCGGGGCAAACGGAGTCGTCCTGGGTGCGAACAACATTCGGCGCGCCGGATCGCGTGTCAACATATGATGATGGGACGGAGGTTTGGCGCTACCGGAACTCTTCGTCTTCAGAATCGCGGGTCGGATTGTTTCTGCTGTTCCGTATCAATATAGATCGGGAGGAGGTGGAGACGCTGGCGCTGGAGATTCGCGATGGAGTTGTGACTGATCATTGGGTGGAGCGTCGCTGATTCGGCGTTCTTTCTGACCAGAGTTGTGCGTGGTACCGGTGGTCGGAGGAAGCCTGCAGAGCAACAGGTTTCCGGGGGCTGGTGCCACGCATTACGTTTTATGGGTTCGGCGGGTAGTGTGGTTCGGTAGGTAGTGCGGCCCGGCTGGTGGGTATCAGATCCGACCCGGCCGCATCCTTGCGCGACCTGATTGGGCCGGACCCTGCTACCCACCATCCA
>TARA_R110002072_G_scaffold19095_15_pt1 | contig 17088 bp, 10 predicted proteins | sample TARA_R110002072 | Tara Oceans TARA_R110002072 (sample SAMEA4397118) | marine metagenome | biome: Polar Biome; feature: [SRF] surface water layer (ENVO:00010504); material: water (ENVO:00002006), including particulate matter (ENVO:01000060) such as... | depth 5 m | reverse complement strand
CCGGGAGAGTATCGAGTTGTTCCGTTCGCTGGGCCTGAAGATGACCCCGGAACTGAAAGCGCCGGAGGTACCGATGCCGTTTGCCGGCCTCACGCAAGAAGCCTACGCACGCGCCCTGATTGAAGAGTATCTCGAGGCAGGGGTTCCGCCGGGGCGGGTGTTTGCGCAATCCTTCGACCTGCAGGACGTACTCCTGTGGGTACGCGAGTATCCGGCCTTTGCCGATCAGGCCATCTACCTCGACGGACGCTATGACCAGCGCGAATTCAAGCCCGGCGTTGCCGCAAGCTGGCAGCCCGACATGGCCAGCCTGCATGCATCCGGCGTGCGCATTATCGCGCCGCCGCTGTGGGTACTGGTTGCGTTGGAGGGCGACAGTATCCAGCCATCGGCATACGCCATCGCAGCGAAGCAGGCGGGCCTTGAGCTGATTACCTGGACGCTGGAGCGCTCCGGCGCATTGCATGCGGGCGGCGGCTGGTACTACCAGTCAATCGCACCCATCATCGATCGCGATGGTGACGCACTTGAACTGCTACATGCACTGGCAAGCCGCGTGGGCGTGCGCGGTGTATTTTCCGACTGGCCGGCAACCGTGAGTTTCTACGCCAACTGCATGGGCCTGCCCTGAATTTTGCCGCTGCGGCCCGTGGTCTGCGGGCACAAGGCGGGGTATGCTGTGCCACAAGAATTTCATAATAAGGAACCCGAGAATGACTGCGCTTTGCCGGCCCCTGCCCAAGCTCTCCCCCGCCAGGTATATGCTCTGCCTCATTGGCGCACTGCTGATCGGCTGCAGCGATGGCAGCGATGATCCGCGCTCAACGCTGGGGGTACCCGGCGCCGGCAATCCAGCCGTGGTGTCAGTGCCCGGGGCGGCGCTGGAAGGACCTGTTCCGGGTGAGCCGGTAATTGTAAGCACGTTTTTCTCCCTGGCGAGCCTGGGCTACCAGCGCGCTGAATATTTCGCCGCCGGTACGGCCAACGCCTACGTGAACCGCAATGAGTTCAAACCGGACGGACGCTGGCAGGTGCAGGCCAGTGACGCCGCCGACTACAAGACCCGTATTGTGGTCATGCGGCCCAGCGACCCCGCGGACTTCAACGGCAGCGTTGTGGTGGAGTGGCTGAACGTGAGCGCCGGCTTCGATTCCGCGCCCGACTGGGGCATGTTGCACACGGAACTGATCCGCCAGGGCTACGCCTGGGTAGGCGTGTCGGCACAGAAAGAAGGGGTTGACGCGCTCAATGATGGCAGCGCCGCCGCTCTGATACCCGGCGCCGATGCCATGCGCTACACCGCCGGCGGCCTGCTGCATCCCGGCGACGCCTACTCCTACGACATTTATTCACAGATCGCGCAGACATTGCGCAACCCCCCGGCAAACACGCGGCCGCTTGGCGACTTGCAGGTAGAGCGCCTGATCGCCGCTGGCGAGTCGCAGTCGGCGGATCGCATGATGACCTATGTCAATGCCTTCGCGCCGCTGCACGCGCTGTTCGACGGCTACTTCGTCCACAGCCGTCTGTCGGGCAGTGCTGCGCTGCAGGGAGGCCTGTTTGAGGAGGACGTGGTGGGCACGCCGGATGTGGTGCGCGTGCGCGACGATCTCGGCGTACCGGTGATGATGTTGCAGACCGAAACAGACCTGTTCGTGCTCGGCTCATGGCCCAGCAACCAGCCCGACAATGATCAGTTCCGGCTGTGGGAAGTGGCGGGCACCGCACACGCCGATCTCTACACTTTTCTCGACAACCGTTTTGACGTGGGCACGGACCCGTCCGTTGCCGCGGTAGTTGAGAACGCCAACCCGATACCCGGGATTATCGAATGCCCGGTAGCGGTGAATGCCGGCCCACAACACTGGGTGGCGAAGGCCGCGATCGCGGCGCTGAATCGCTGGATCGTAGACGGCACCCCCCCGCCCATGGCTGAACGTCTCGCAGTATCCGGTGAGCCTCCCGCCTTCGAACTCGACGCACTCGGCAACGTGCTCGGCGGCGTGCGCACACCCTACGTTGAGGCGCCGATAGCGGTGCTGTCTGGCGAAGGCCAGCCACAGGATCCGTTCAACCCGGAAGATCGCAACTTCTGTTTTCTCTCCGGCACAACGCAGTTGTTCGATGCGGCAACGCTGGCCTCACTGTACGCCAGCAACGCGGACTATATCAGCGCGGTGGCGGCCTCGGCAGACGATGCGGTCAGCAAGGGCTTTCTGCTTGAGGAGGATGCCGCGCTGATCAAGACGCACGCGGAAAACTCCGACATCTTCGCGCCGCGCTAGAACAGGCGCAACATGCGCAACCCGGAGCCGAGCATGAATTACATCTTGCGTTTCTTCGATGCGTTTCTGCCCGACAGCATGTGCAGCAACCCGTCGGATCTGATGCGCGGCTACATCATCGTCGGGCTGATTGTCAGCAATGTTGGTATCTGCCTGCTCACCATGATCGGCCTGCTGTTCGTGCTGGAACTGGAGCACAACGCGCCCATCGCCGCGGCACTGAACAGCGCCTGCCTGGTAGGTTACGTCGCCACGCTGGTATTGCTGAAGAAAACCGAGAACTACGTGCTATGCGCCAATCTGATCATCGCCATTCTCGCGACGGTGATTTTCTTCGCGGTACAGATCACCGGCGGCTATCTGGAATCACCCATTCTGCAACTTGCACTGCAGATTCCGGTCATGGCATTTCTGCTGCTGGGCTTGCGCCCGGGTATGTTCTGGCTGGCCGCGACACTCGGCCTATGCATCGCAACCTACTACAGTGCTGTGTACCACGTTGGAAATGTGCAGTTATTGCAGAGTGAGGAAGTCATTCAGACGATGTACATCCTGCTGCAGTTCATTCTGGTGATACTGGTGGGGGCGGCACTCATCGTATACGAAACACTCAACGGCCTGCTGAAAAGCGAGCTGCACGCAGAGAAAATCAAACTGGAACACTGGGCGAGCCACGATGATCTCACCGGCATCGCCAATCGCTTCGAATTTTTCCGGCGGCTGAAGGCGGGCATCGACGAAGCCCAGGAGCGCGAACACAAGGTCGGCGTGGTGTACATCGATCTGGACGACTTCAAGCCCGTGAATGACAACCACGGCCACCACATGGGCGACGCCGCGTTGAAGATCGTGGCCGATCGGCTGAAGAAAGTCCTGCGTCTTTCTGACACCACGGCGCGGCTGGGCGGCGACGAGTTTGGTCTGATCCTGCCCGCCATTCATGTGCCGGACGATATCGAATCGATCATGCCAAAGATTCTTGCGGCCATCCGCGAACCGATCGAGATCGACGGCGTAGAATTCTGCGTGCGCGGGAGCTGCGGGGTCGCGATTTTTCCCAATCACTCCACCAACTATGATGATCTCTGCCGCTTCGCCGATACCGCAATGTATCGCGCAAAAAAACAAAGCGACGCATATCTCGTTTTTGAAGAAACAATGACCAGTAAAGAACCCTGAAAATCCCTGCCAGGGAAGGACACGCAAAGGTGTACAGACTGCTGCTCGTTGCCGCGCTGCTGATGGCACCGCCCGGCCATGCGCTCGAGTTTTTCGCCGGGCAGCTCACCAGCGAGACGCTGCACCGACTCCCCCCAGGCGGCATGGGCGCGGTGGGCGGACGCGGTGACTGGCTGCTGTCCAGTGGGCGGCTCTGCGCCGTGGTATCCGATGCCGGCCATCCCACCTACCTCGCGCTGCACGGCGCGGCGCTGGTAGACCTGTGGCATTGCGACAAGGCCAACGATCAATGGCGGGTGGCCAATGCACAACTCAATTTGCGCAAAGAACAGACCCCGTTGACAGAATCGATCACTGCGGGCTTCAGCGCACAGGGTGCATGGCTTGAAACCCGCGGCACACATTCGGGCGTCGAGGTCTCGGTGGTTTACCGGCTGGGCGCAAACGAGCCCGATACCCTGCTGGTGGAAACCACGCTGACACGCACCCAGGCCGGGCCGTCGGTAAATATGTTCGGCTCTCTGGTGCTGCACCCCAACAGCTCCCTCACGCCCTTCACGGTGGACAGCAAAGACAGTGCCTATACCACCGGTTTCAGCCAGCCTGCGGTGGATACCAGCGACTATCTCTCACTGCTGAATGCCATCAGCCCCGCAGATACGCAGGTGCTGATCGGCAGCCGCAATGCTGGCGCCGATGTCAGCTACAGCGTGCAACTCCGGGAGGCGTTCCTGCGCGACACTTCGGGCAAAGAGAAGCCGGTGCACACGCTGCTGGTATCCGGGGACACCTTCAGCCTGTTTGCCGCCTTCACACAGCCGTTTCCAGGCTTCTGGAGCCGCGCTCCCGGTGCTGTCAGCCTGGCCCTGGGGCAGCTCTTCGACCTCGAGTTGGGCGAAAGCCTGGTCCTGCGCCAGTCACTCGGCGTGAGCGATCGCGCAGAGGCCGCGGCGTTACTGAATTCGGTGTACACCGGGCCCATGCTGCGCGGCAGTCTGGACACGCTGGACGCCGGCATCAGCCTGCGCGATAGCGAAGGCAGGGATTTAAACTTTGGCCGCCCGGATGCCGCCGGCAACTTCAGCCTCCGTCTGCCAGAGGGTGTCACCGAAGTGACGCTGCGGGTCGTCACACCCTGGAGCAACATCGAACGGCCAGTAATTCTCAAGGCTGGCAGCAACGAGCTGGGCATGCTCGAAACCGGCGCACCCGCGGTACTCGAACTGCCGCAAGGCGATGCAATGAGCCTGGTGTTCAGCGGTGGCGAACAGCCGGTGGTTTTCCACAATGAATTGACCCAGGCGCAGGTGGCCGGCGAACGCCAGCTCGTGGCCGCGGAAAGCTACCGCCTCAGCCTCTCGGGCACCGCCGGCGACCCGCGTGAAATAGCCCTGCCGGCGGGACGCTATCGCGTGCTGGCCACGCGGGGGCCGGAGTTCAGCGTTACCGAGGCAGAGGTCGAACTCGTAGCGGGAACACGCTCGCGCCTGTCGATCGATCCGCCGCAGCGAGTGCTGGAAAGCGATGGGCTGCTCAGCGCCGATTTTCACGTGCACAGCGGAATCAGTTTCGATTCCGGATTGAGCGCCCGCCAGCGGGTGACGGATTTTATCGCGCAGGGCTGCGAGGTGCTGGTGCCCACGGAGCACAACGTGCTTTACGACCTCGGGCCAACCATCGCGGCCATGGGTCTGCAAGATGCGCTGTTCAGTTTTCCCGGTGTCGAGGTCACGGGCATGGCGCCGAGTGCCCGCACGCCCAGAACGATCGGCCACAGCAATGTCTTCCCGGTAACACCGCAGCCCGGTGAGTTCATGGGTGGCAATGTGCATTTCGAGGGTATGCGCCTCGGAGAGGCGATCGCGGCGTACAAGGCGCGCTTCCCCCAGAGCCTGTTCCAGCTCAATCACCCGCGTTCCACAGTGGGGGATGATGACGGCGCCTTCTTCGACCACCTCTCTCAGGGAGCATCCTTCCAGCCGCAGCTTGCCCTGTCCGAGCAGCCCAACAGTCTGCTGCTGGAACAGCATCCGGGCAGCGCTTACCGCGATATTGATTTCGACGCGATCGAACTGCTGAACGGCACCGACATGCCGCTCTATGAACAGGTACGTGAAGACTGGTTCGCGCTGCTGAAAGCGGGCGTTTACAAAGTCGCGACCGCCAACAGCGACTCACACAAGAGCCACCACATCGTCGCCTATCCGCGCAATATGCTGGTGATGCAAGAGGATGATCCGGCCACGGTCAGCAGCGGGCAGATCATGCGCGCCGTTCGCGCGGGCCAACTCTACGGCTCAACCGGCCCGCTACTGCAGATTGACGTTGATGGTACCGGCCCGGGTGGCATCCACCGGGGCACAAGCGGCACCCTTAGCGTGCGCGTCGATTCCGCGCCCTGGGTCGAAGTCGACACCTTGCGCATCTGGCTCAACGGAGCCCTTTACAAGACGCTGCCCGTGGAGCGCGGCGTACCGGTTGCGGAAACATTGCAGATCGCCGGGGACGGCTTTGTCTTTGTGGAAGCCCTGGGGCCCGCATCGGCGATTTACCAGGCGATTGTTCCGGGTGCCATCCCCTTCGCTTTTGCCAACCCCGTGCTGCTCGACGCGCAGGGAGATGGCTGGAATGTGGAGCCCGCCAGCACTGCTCCGTGAGGCACTGCCACCGGGTTCCCCGGCGGGCAGGTCGAGCCCTTTACTGCGCCAGCGAATTCAGCAATGTCTCGGCGTCATCCCGACCCGGATACTCTGCATCGGAAGCGAGCGCCGCGCGCAACTCGCTGAGGGCCTCGGCCTCACGCTTGAGGCCGAGCAGCGCCACGCCGGTGTGATAGCGAATTTCGGGGTTGCGTGAGTTGATGCTGTAGGCCTTGCGCAAATAAGGCAGCGCCTGCTCCTCCCTGCCCAACCGGGTCAGTATCCATCCCACCGTATCGAGCAACGCGTAATTCTTCTCGCCGCCGCTCTCCAACGCCTGCATCGCAGTCGCCAGCGCCTTGTCGAGATCTTCCTCCGCATAGATGTTTGCCAGATTGTTCAACACGCCCGCATCGCTGCCGTAATCGGGATGTTCCAGCAGCGATTCGTAGTAGCGCTGCGCGCGCTCCGGTTTGCCCTGCACGAGATAGCTGTCAGCCAGCAGCCGTACCTGCCACGGGGGCAGCGATGCCTGCTGCAGGATCTTCTCCAGGGTAGCGGTAAACGCCTCCGCGCCCACACCTTCCAGGCTAAGCTCGTAGAGCCGCAGGACAGCCGCAGACTGCGCGGGATTCAGCGTCAGCGATTGCAAATAGTGTTCGCGCGCCGTCTCCTTGTCGCCTTCCGCCAACGCCAGGTCACCATACAGGAACGACACGTCCGCGTTGTCGCCGATCAGCTCGGATAGCCCATCCAGCCGCTCCCTCGCTGGCGCATAACGCGACTGCGCCAGGTCGAGCCGCACCAGTGAAAGACGCGTATCGAAGGATTCCGGTTCGAGCTTCAGTGCGGCTTCGAGGGTCATGCGCGCCTCCGCTGGATTCTGCGCGCTGATCTGCATGTCCGCGAGGCGTCGCAGCTTGGCGGCGTCGTCCTTCCACAAAACGAACAGCCGACGCAGCGGACGCTGCGCCACCTCCATGTCTCCCAGCTTCAGATAGATTTCCGCCAACTGCACCAGATAAACCTCGCTCAGCGGGTCGGCCTTGCTCAGTGCGAGCGCCGCGCTCAGCGCGTCCTCCCAGTCGCCCTGCTGCGCATACACGCCGAGCCGGAACTCGTCCGGCAGGGTTGAAGTTTTATCGTAGACATAGACTTTCTCGCTCCAGTCTATTGCCTCGTCCGATCTGCCCTGCTCGTAGAGAATCTGTGCCATGAGCAGAATGGATTTGGTATGGCTGGGACGGCCTGCCAGGATTTCGTTCAGCAGCCGCGCCGCATCATCGCGCTTGCCGCGCTGCTTCAACAGCATGGCCTGGTTGAAACGGGCTTCAACATCACTGCCAGACAACTTCAAGGCAGCGTCTATGGCGCGTTCGGCATCCTTGAGTCGGCCGGCGCGCAGGTAGATGACCGCGGCGAAGTTCTGCACACGGAGTGCGTCGGGATTACTGGACTGCAACTGTTTGGCCACTCGCTCGGCTTCATCCAGACGCCCGATATCCAGCAGTAATGCACCGCGCAACAAGCCGTAGGACAGCGGTGGATCCACACTGAAATCGCGCTGCTCCAGTACGGCGAGAGCCTCCTCGGATTTACCCTGGCTGCGCTCCAGTTCGGCCTCGAGAATCGTGACGAAAGGATTGTTCCCCGTGCTTTCGCGCAGGTCCTCCAGCAGCTCGCGGGCATTCAGCACACTGCCGTTCTGGATGTACAGGTGCAGCAGTTGCAGCGACAGGGCAAGATCATCAGTAATGAACTCTCGGGAATCGCTCAACAGGGTATTGGCGCGGCGGCTCTCATTGTTGCGCAGGTAGAGATCCACCAGCATGCTGATGGCTGCCAGATCGGAGGGGTTGCGCGCCAGGTAGGTATTGAACAGGTCGATGGCGCTGCGATCACTGCCGCGCACGTAATCCGACGCGGCCTGAATGAACAGCATGCCGTCGGTAGACTGCAGGCGCAGCGCGTCAACCCGCGACAGCTTCTGGCTGAGCTCGCTGAGCATGGCGTCGCCTATTTCAGTGTCGCCACGATCAATGGAAGTAATTGCAGTGAGCAGGGTGGCCGCGGGATCGTCCGGCGACTGCTCCAGTATCAATTCCAGATAATTTTCCATCTCCTGTGTATTACCCAGCAACAGGTGCACGCGGGCAAGACTGCGCAGCACGCGCAAATCCGCGCTGTCCTGCTCGTGGGCGCGCGCCAGCAGTCGCAGCGCCTTATCATAGTGCTCTTCGGCGATTGCCAGCTCTGCGGAAAGCTCCAGCGTTTTAATATTGTCAGCGTCCAGCAGCAGCGATTTTTCCAGCAGCGCGGCCGCCTCCGCCAACATGCCGTTGTCGATATACAGCGCAGCCAGCGTATTGTTGGAGCGCACGTCGTTGGGGAATAGTCTGGCGGCGCGCTCAAACTCGCGGCGGGCGAGATCCGGCTCGGAGCGTTGCAGGTGACCCTGGCCTTTGAGCAGGGCCCACTCAAACTGGCTCTCCGGCGTGAACTCGTCCGCCACCTTCTCCAGTGCGAACAGCTTGTCGGTTTGCCTCAGAACCACCAGCGCGGGGCCGTACACCGGGAGAATGAGGTTGATGTCCGCACCCAGCAGCAGCGCTTCTTCAGACTCCTTCACAGCGCCGTGCACGTTGCCGGCGTTGAAGTGGACTTTCGCCAGCAATACTCGCGCCGGCACCATATTGGGGTCTGCCTGCAGCGCATTCTTGAGGTGTATGTAGGCTTCTGCGTACTCCCCCTGGGCATAGGCCTGCACGCCCTCCTCGTAGTAGGCGCTTTGCGACTGCGCGAGCACCGGGGCGCTGCCCATAAGCGCCAGCAACAGGAGACGACTGATAATTCTGTTCAACGGTTTGAACCTCCGGGAAAATGCAACCGAGCCCTGGGTGACAGGGCATGGTAACGCAGGCAAAAAAAAAGCGGAATTTGCAAATTCCGCTTTTCAGAGAGGGTGGAGGAAAGGCCTGGGGCTAGGCCTTTCCTCCGAGGGCGGAGATCCGGGCGCGCAGTAGCGCCAACCCGAGCAGCATCAGGGGAATGCTGCCTGGAACCGGCACTTCGCCGGGCGGATCATCCTGGGGATCGTCGGTTTCGGTAGTGATCAGGCCGAGTTTGAAACCATCGTCACCGCCATCGCCACCACTGCCAAACACCGGGTTGTAGACACCCACCAACCAGGTGGTGGATTCGACTTCAGATGGGTTCACGGCGTAATAGCTCAAACCCACGTTACTGTAATTGCCCACGGAATCGTAGTTGCCACCATTGCTGGACAGCACATTGCCCCAGGTGCTGTTGCCGATTGAGCTGGAACCACTGCCGTCGTAGGCAAGAATGGAGACGTCGGCCCGGTTGGAGCTGTTGCCGCCCACGGCCCAGTCGAGGTCTATACCGCTCAACTTGACGGCGGTATCAAACTGCAGCAGCAGCATATCGAATTCACCGTCGCCGTCTGAAGTAATACTGTCGATCGAGTGATTCGGGGAGTAAGTGTCTTCGTCCCGATTCTGGATACCCAGTGCAGTGTTCTGCGCCCAGATCAGGCGCGCTGTCTCGATTTCATCGGGACCACTGCTGTCGTTGGTGTCAGACCAGCCGGACACTGTGAGGTTAATACCGTCAGACGAGGTGAGATTCAGGGTATTGCCAAAGCCGGACCCACTGAAATTCTGGCTTCCGCTGTCGAAATTCCACGTCTGAATCGCAGCCACGCCCGGCGCGGCATGCAACGCTGCACCAATTGCTATTGCGGCCAGACACGCCGCCTTCCTTGTATTGATGAGTTTCATCTTTCCCCGTTCCTTACAAGCGGCTCCGCCACAACGGTGGCCGCGAATTATTGCTTGTCGTTGCTTTTCTCACTCAGAGGCAGATATGAAGCAACTATTGCGCCAACGACCGTATCCTATTGTTTTACATACCTATACTGTTAGCCCTGCTGCTTATGGGGCACTCTTTCCGGCGCTTCTGTAAAAAAAGCCGACGTGAACTGGTTCACACTTCGAGTCGCCGTGGAGCGTGCGCCTGGCGCACCGGATCTCACCCAGGGGTGTTCTCCGACACCCTGAAAATCACATCGTACAACCGCAGTTCGTCCCCTGGTCCGAGAATATGGCGACCCTCAATGGGCTTGCCGTTGACGTAGGTGCCGGTTGTGGAGCCGAGATCCTCGACCACCAGTTGCCCAGCGTCGATATCCAGGCGTGCATGCCGCGGCGCGACGTGTTGACTGACAATCGCGATCGCGCAGTCGATGGATCGACCCATCTCAATTGCCTGCGCCACGCCGTACTGCAAACCCTGCAACGGACCCGTCTCGGCGGTGATGATCCAGCGGATGCTGGTCCGCGCGCCGTGCGGTGCGTCGTCACCCGAACGGCTCCCGTGTCGCTGGTCATTGATTGGCGCCATGTTGCGCAACACCCGGCGCTCAACGAAAGAGGTGGTTCTGACTATGCCTCGCGGGGTGACCTGCAGCGACCATGACAACAGGCAGACTAGCGGAAACCCCAGAACCGCGGCGCCGAGTAACAGCCTGTACACCTGCTCGCCGTCGGGACCCATGCCGGGCAGGAAAAAATTCTGTGCCAGAAACAGCACCAGCAAGCAGGCGATGAGATAGTACAGGCCGGTGCGCAGCACCTTGCGTCGTCTCAGCTCGCGCAAAAAGACGCTGCCGTATTCAATCATTGATCCTGTCCCCACGTCCGGGTGAATTAGTTATCGCAGCCCCGGATACCAGGGCAGACACGTCAATATAGCCGAAGACACACCCCCCACCAAGCGGCAGCATTCCCCCATCGCACCCGCGTATACTGCCGGAAATCCAGCCGGAGAGCGCGCGATGAAACCACAACACAGCGAGCAGCTTGCAGCACTGATCAACGCCATCCCCGAGGGTTTCGCCGATCCGGAGGCGGACTATCGCGCGGTACGCGCAATGTTCGCGCCCTTTCACGGTCACCCGGTAAGCGAAGAGCTGCGCCTGCGAATCGCCAGTTTCGGCGGCGTGCGCTGTGGTGTGTACGATTTCGCTGGCAACAGCGCACAGTGGACGGCGTTTCACTGCCACGGCGGCGCGTTCGTTTCCACGCCCCTGGACGAATACCACTTTTACGCCGGGATCATAGCCGAACAAACCGGCTGCCGGGTGGTGATGCCGGACTACCGGCTGGCGCCGGAAAATCCCTACCCCGCAGCACACGACAATTGCTACCAGGCCTGGTGCGGGCTGATCGACAGCGGGGTCGATCCCGCCCGTTGCGTGCTGTTCGGCGAGTCCTGCGGTGGCAGCCTGGCGCTGGGGGTGGTGCAACGCCTGAGAGATGCAAACCTGCCCATGCCCGCCGCGTTTATTTCCCTCACCGGATGGTTTGATCTATCCGTGGCCATTGCGGGCTCCGAGGGTCGCGACCCGTTTCTCACCCCACAGTGGGTGCGCAATCGGGGCCTGGACTACCTCGCCGGCACACTGGCGCTGGACGATCCAATGGTGTCTGCGGCCTACGCCGACCCCACAGGCTTTCCACCCCTGTACCTGCAGGTTGGCGAACACGACACTCTGCGCGAAGGGGCGCTGCAACTTGGCTGCAACGCGATACGCGCGGGCGTGGATGTCACCATGGAGAGCTGGCCGGGGGCCATCCACGGCTGGCACGGGCTGGTAACGGCGGAGGTACCCGAAGCGCTCGCTGCCTGGCGGGCAATTCGTAGCTACCTCGACCAACGGGTGTCGCAAGCCTGAGCGGGCGTACAGCCGGCAGCCCGCCCTAGCGAAAGCCCATCAGGCGCATGGCCGCAATCACCGACCAGGTGAGTCCGGCGCTGCCCGGCGTTGGTCCGCAACACCCGGCGACGCGCCATCACTGGTGAAAAAGTCTCGCGCATCGAATTCGTAACAGGCCGCGAGGCGGGCGACGCGATTACTTCGCAGGGCCACATCGCTCATAGCGGAAAGTACAACAGAGCCCTGTTACAGGCCCGCAAACGCCAGGCCCTGAACGATGTAGGGCTGGTGGTTGATGCCCGAGAACTCTCCCGGTTTGTTCTGCGTCATGATCACGCCAACCAGCCCGGTTTCCGGGCTGACAAAAAATTGTGTGCCATAAAAGCCGGACCACCAGAAATCCCCGTTGCGATCCGGTGTGCGCGAGGCCTCCGCATCGGCCACCACCGCCATGCCCAGACCCCAGCCAACACCCTCGATTCCCTGCCCGGCAAGCACGCCGTCCGGCACGTGCAGGCGCTGCATGTTGTCTACCGATTGCCGTTCGAGTATGCGCACGCCGCGGTACTCCCCGCCGTTGTAGAGCATCAGTGCGAAGCGCAGGTAATCGGAGACGGTGGACACCAGCCCGCCGCCGCCCGGCTGCCACTCGGGGGAATAATGTATATCCGCCTCCACGAGATCACCCTCGGCATTTTGCGTGTACACCGTTGCCATGCGTTCGCGTGCCTCCACCGGCGGTTCGTAGCGGGTGTTCGCCATGCCGAGTGGCGTGAAAATACGCTCGCGCATGAAATCGCCGATGTTCCGGCCACTGGCTTCCTGCACTATCGCGGCGAGCACATCGGCGGAAGCGCCATAGCGCCAGCGCGTTCCCGGCTCCTCGAACAACGGCAATGCGGCGAGACGATCAACCCGCGCACGGAGGTCGCCGCTGGTCTGCGCATGCAGGCCCTGCGCTTCCCAGAGCGCGGCGAGATCGGACGCTTCGCCCATTCCCGGCCCGATGCCGGAGGCAAACATCAACAGGTGCCTGACGGTGATTGCGGCCTGCGCCGGCCGGGAGGCAAAGCTGCCGTCGGCGCCAGCGGATTCCGAAGTAGCTACGCGCATAGTGCGAAACGCCGGGAGGTAATCCGCCACCGGGTCGTCCAGCCCCAGCACTCCCTCCTCCACCAACAACATGGCCGCAACGGCAGTCACGGGTTTGGTCATGGACGCGATGCGTACCTCGGTATCCAGCGTCATTGGTTCGCCCGCTTCGATATTGCGCCAGCCCGCCGCGTTGGCGTACACCGGGACACCATCGCGCGCCAGCAGCACGATGTAACCGGAGCGCTCGCCCCGCCAGGATGAGAAACGAATGTAGGCATCGATCGCCGCGCGGCTCCACCAGGCCAGTGGCTCCGGCTCTGCCAGGCCGTCCTCCACTGGCGGCGCAGTCAGGGGTTCCGACGCGCCGCTGCAGCCCAGGGTAAGCGTGACCAGCAGCAACAGGAGAGTTTCTCGCATGCGGGTGTACCTCTTCTTATCGTGATTAAAACAGCGCCCCAAAATAGCAGATCAGGCATGAAACGCCAGCGCGCCCGCGCCTTGGTGACCCTGTGCAAGTCGCTGTAAAGTAAGCGCAGCTTGAAAGGAGCCTCGCATGACGGGATTTGCAGAATACGATGACTACGATGGACTGGGTCTTGCCGCGCTGGTGCGCGCAGGTGAAGTCAGCGCCGGTGAACTGCTTGAAGAAGCCATTGCGCGCACCGAACAAGTGAACGGCCAGCTCAATGCCGTGGTGTATCGCTGGTACGACAACGCACGCGCCAGCGTTGCTGCGGGACTGCCGCATGGACCCTTTAGCGGCGTACCTTTTTTGCTCAAGAACCTCGACATCGAGATGGCCGGCACACCCATGAGCAATGGCAGCGGCGCGTGGCGCGAGCATGTCTGTGAGCGCTACAGCACCCTCGCGCGACGCTACAGAAACGCCGGGCTGGTGATGTTCGGGCGCACCAACTCGCCGGAACTGGGCCTCAATCCTGTCACCGAGCCCACGCTTTTCGGCCCCACCTGCAACCCCTGGGATACACGCAGAACTCCGGGGGGTTCCAGTGGCGGTTCCGCGGCGGCGGTGGCCGCGGGCGTTGTGCCCATGGCCCACGCTTCCGACGGCGGTGGTTCCATCCGCATGCCCGCATCCTGTTGCGGCCTGGTGGGGCTCAAACCCAGCCGCGGCCGGGTTCCCCTGGGCCCCGAGCTCTCGGAGGGTTGGGCCGGACAAAACACCAGCCATGTTGTCAGCCGCAGCGTGCGCGATAGCGCGGCGATGCTGGACGCCACGGCGGGCCCGGATATCGGCGATTACTATACGGCACCGCACTACCCGGGGCGCTTTCTCGATGCCGTTGGCGCCACGCCCGGAAAACTGCGTATTGCAGTGTGCCACTCGAAGCTCGGACCCGGCGAGTTCGATGCGCAGGTGTTGCAGGGGCTTCAACGCAGCATCGAACTGCTGGAAAGCCTGGGCCACAACGTGGAGGAGGCGCGCCCGGATTTCGATGGCGAGGCGGCGGCATCCGCCATGTTCAGCGTTATCTGTGTCAACAGCCTGCACATGCTGCGCCAGCGTGCCGCGGAACTCGGCAAGAGCATTGATGAACTGGATATCGAGGAAGGCACGCGCCTGACACTGGCGCTCGGGGAGGGCATCAGTGGCGTCGACTATCTGCAAGCGATTCGCACCAACCAGCGGGTCGGCCGCCAGATCGGACAATTCATGGAAAACTACGATCTAATACTGGCGCCAACGTTGTCGTGCCCGCCGGTACTCACCGGTTTTATCGGCGAGGCACCTGCAGAAGAATACGGCGAACGCCTGTTCAGCTTCATGGGTGACACCGGCCTGTACAACCAGACCGGGCAACCGTCCATTTCACTGCCTCTGGCATGGAGTGACTCGGGCCTGCCCATGGGCATGATGTTCAGCGCGGCCTACGGCAACGACGCCCTGCTGCTGAGCCTGGCAGGGCAACTGGAGCGCGAGGCACCCTGGCACGAGCGCCGCCCTCCGCTGCACGCGGGCAGGCCCTAGCCGACCTCGGGCGGCCCCGTGCGGGCAATCAGTCGCACTCGCACCCTGGCCCCCTCCGCCGTATAAATGGCGGCGCGTCAGCTCATTAACATGTCATCGCGGTTGATGGTCTGGGCAATGGTTTTGGACGGCTCCAGCATGTAATCGCGCGAGGCAATGGTGTTGATGAAGCGGTGGTTCGCCTCCACCGTATCGGGGGTGAAACGCAGGTGCAGGTAACCCCGGTCGACCAGGTTGACCCGCTTGAGGTCGTCCACCAGGGTGACTACCAGCGGGCTGAACAGGGCGGACGCTTCCAGCCCGAGCACCGAATCAAAGCCCGGCGAACTCACGCTCGCGCAGCCGAACTCCACGCCGGCGATGCGTCCATCCGGCGTGGTGAGCTGGCTGCTCCAGGCATTGTGGGTATCGCCGGCGAGCATCACCAGTTTGGCGTCTACATCAATCGCGTAGGCGAGCAACTGATCGCGTTCGTACTCGTAGCCGTCCCAGGCATCGAGGTTGTAGGGAATGGCGGAATCCAGCAGGGCCTGTTGCTCGGGCGTGCGCGACTCCGCCGGCGTGTTCTTGGCCCCTACCGCGGCGAGCACCGCGGCAGTGCCCTCGGCGAGCGGATCGTCGCCGGAGAGGCTGGGGTCAAGCGCCTCCAGAATCGGCGCGGGCAGGTGATAGCGACCGCTAAGTACCTGCTGCCCCAACACCTGCCAGCGGGCGCCGCTTTGCGCAAGCTGTTCACGCAGCCAGCCGAGCTGTTCCTCTCCGAGCAGGGTGCGATTGCTATCGCCAAAGGCCGCTCGCGCAGCGGCCACGTCGATCATGCCGCCGGTAGTGAAGTCGGGATACACAAACTGTTGATCGCGGCCGATGATGCGCGTGTCGAGCATCAGCAGATCGAGCAGGTCGGCGTACTGGAACCGCCGGTATATCATCTCGTTGATATCGCCGGGCGGGCGCACCGGCTGCCACTCGTACCAGGCCTGGATCGCCGCCATCTTGCGCGTTGCGTAATCTCCTTCGGTGGCGGGATTGTGATTCTCCGCGCCCTCCCGCCAGGCATCGTTGGCAATTTCATGATCATCCCACACCGTGATGAACGGGTGTCTGCCGTGCGCCGCCTGCAGATCCTCGTCGGTACGATACTGCGCGTAGCGCGTGCGGTAATCGGCGAGAGAAAACAGTTCGTTTGCCGGTTGCACCACGCGGCCATAGGCCTCGGCGTTGGCGCTGGCATAGCCGCCGGGGGCGTACTCGTAGAGGTAGTCCCCGAGGTGCAGCACAGCATCGAGTTCCTGCTGCGCGACTTCCCGGTAAACGTTAAAGAACCCCGCCGGGTAGTTGCTGCAGGAAACCACCGCAAAGCTCGCGGCCATCACGCTGCCCGCCGGCAGTGTGCGGGTGCGACCCACCGGCGACACCCTGTCGTCACTGGTAAAGCGGTAATAGTAGCTCGCCCCGGGTTGCAGGCCCGCGGCATCCACTTTCACGGTGTAATCCACCTCCGCCGATGTGGTGCCATCGCCACTCGCCACGATATCGTTGAAGCCGGCATCGGTGCTGACTTCCCAAAAAACCCTGACGAGGCCGTCGCGTTCCGGCGTCAGCCGGGTCCAGAGAATCACACGGTCGGTGAGCGGATCCCCGGAGGCAACACCGTGGCGGAAATCCGCGGGTACGCTATCGAAAAAATCATCCGAGCCGTCGGAGCAGCCAACCAGGTTTGCGCCAAGTAGCGGCAGGAGGGTGCTGGCGGCCATGCCCTTGATCAGGGTGCGGCGTTTGAGGTGGGAAGACTGCGTCATTATTCTGATCCATGCGGGATTTAGGTTACTCAAGCATAGACGCGGCGCGCGGAATTGTCATGACCAGCTCGCGTCGACTTAGGCGGCTTTTGCTCGCCCGCTTGTAACAGCCAAGTGGCGGGCGCATGATAGAACTCGCTGCGCGCCATCGCGCCACCGTCGAGCAACATCGGCCAGGTCCACCAGAGCAGTCAATAACCTGCAGCGAACCATTACAAAACTACCAGTGAGTACAAAGCCATGCCCGTATCCCATGAGATTCTCGCGCCTGTCGTCGCCCTCCTGCTGTGGACCTGCATCATGTGGGCCTGGATGTACGTCACCCGCATCCCCGCCATCCAGAAAGCCGGCATGCAGCTGGACC
>TARA_R110002072_G_scaffold56097_3_pt1 | contig 17090 bp, 12 predicted proteins | sample TARA_R110002072 | Tara Oceans TARA_R110002072 (sample SAMEA4397118) | marine metagenome | biome: Polar Biome; feature: [SRF] surface water layer (ENVO:00010504); material: water (ENVO:00002006), including particulate matter (ENVO:01000060) such as... | depth 5 m | reverse complement strand
CCGCACACAGCTGCCTTGTTAGAAATGGACACTGATCGTTTAGCCTGGCGTATTGCATGCCGGTCATGCCCATTGGTGCAGTAACCAATGCTAATGCCCGTTTCTGGATCTCCCCAACCTATCTGTCCGCCAGCACCGGCATGGCCGAACGCACTCGCCGAATTGGTGTGGCCAAAGCCCCGATGATTGCGATATTTGTCGCCCGCCACCACGAGTCCAAGGGCGCGATTGACGGGGACGTTGGTCATTTGATCCTTGAAGTCACCGGTTCGAACTTCCATTGCGAATCGAAGGGTTTCTTCAGTCCACAGGGTTTCGCCTTCAGGGGTTTTGCCGCCGTTTATCAAGCTTTGATAGAAAAGGGCGATGTCCGCAGCACTCATGATGCCACCACCACCGGGCACGCCAACGGCGCGAATGTCCCGGGTATTAAAGGTATTTAGGACTTCTTCGTTCACCTCCGTTGCGGGGGGTACCGGCAAACCCAATTTGGTGTAGTCCTCATCGGTCATCGCCTCACCGCAGTGGCTAATGATTGCAATTCGGCTGTCCTCAGATTCAGGAATGCCGACCCATAGGTCATCAAGCCCAAGGGGGGCAGCAATTCTGTCGCGGATAAAACTCTGAAAAGTCTGACCGGAAATCTGCTCAATCAATTCAGCGATGATCCACATTGAGGAAGTGGGGTGGTACTCAAATTTGGAGCCAGGAGCCCAGTTAAGCCGCCAGTCTCCATAGCGCTTTAGGCGAGCCGGCTTGTCATTCCACAACGTGGGCCGAAAGGGCGCGCTGGGAAATCCGGCTGTGTGGGTAAACAGCTGGTCGATAGTGATGTCCTGCTTGTCGTTGGCAGCAAATTCTGGAATCAAGTCTGCAACTTTTTGTCTGATATCCAGTTTGCCATCTTGAATCAGGAGCCAGGCCGCCGCAGAAGTGATCGCCTTGGTTGCGGAAAAAATACAATAGAGGGAGTCGTTGGTTGCATCTCCAAAAGTTTCAAAAGCCACAATCTTACCGTTTCGGGCCAGGGCAATCTGGGCGCTTGGCAGAAGACCTTCATCCACTTCTTTTCTAGCGCGGATCAGCAGATCCTCCAGCGCTTTCGGATCAACACCTTCTGCTTCGGCGGTACTGATAAATTTTTCGTTAGATTTTTTATTGATTAACATGACTCCCCCTCGAACATAATCTGATAACCTCGCTCGATACTAATCAAAACAACACAAATAATGAATTGGTTTCTTGCTGAGAGCCGCGTCCTGCGGTTCGCCTCCTTCGCTATCTACTATATTGCACAGGGTTTGCCCATCGGGCTGCTGAGTATTGCGTTACCCGCATGGCTTTCGGAGCAGGGTGTCGCTGCGACCGACATTGCATATTTTATTGCCATCTCGGGTTTGCCCTGGGCGTTTAAGCTTGTCGCCGGTCCGATTATGGATCGGTTTTCATTTTTGGCGATGGGCCGTCGTCGGCCCTGGATTGTCAGTTCTCAAATTGGTTTGTTAATTGCCATGGTTGTGCTGTCTTTGGTCCCTGACCCAGTTAATCAAATTGAACTGTTGACCTGGGCCGCTTTTGCCGTGAATTGTTTTGCTGCCGTTCAGGATGTTGCGGTTGATGGAATGGCGATTGATATCTTGCCCGAGGATGAGCGGGGTAGAGCAAATTCCTTTATGGCTTTTGGCCAGGTCTCGGGATATGCCGCATCTGGCGCGCTTTCAGCCCTGGCATTGGTCGAATTTGGCTTGTTCGGTGCTGGACTATTTCAAACTCTGGGCCTGCTGCTAATTTTTGTCTGGGGTGTTGTTGTGCGAGAACGTAAAGGGGAGCGATTGTTGCCCTGGACTGAAGGTGCAGCATTGCCTCGTTCCGTAACATTGCAGGCGGACAATTGGCTGACGATTGTCAACGACCTACGGCTGGTGTTCTTCCTTAAAGCGAGCCTGATCATGATTGCGGTGACGGGGTGTTGGCGAATTGCAGCGGGTTTTTGGTTAGTCAGTGCGCCGGTGATCGTGACTCAGGACCTGGGTTATGAGTCCACGATATATTCCTATTGGACGTCCACCTTCTCATTAATTGCGGCGGTATTGGGTCTTTTACTTGGGCCCGTGATCGACAAGTTTGGTGCCAAGCGTATGTTGATGGCAGCGCTGATTGCCTACGGACTTACTTTCCTTGTCGCCGGGAGTAGTGTGGCGCTTTGGACGGTCCCAGTATTTACTCTGAGTGTTGCGGCAATGGAGGCGATGGCAACCCAGGCCATTTTTATCTCTTTTATCGCCCTACATATGTCCATCTGTTGGAACAAAGTCAGCGCCACCCAGTTTGCCATCTATATGGCCTGGGCAAACCTTGGCCGTTCTCTCGGTGCAAAAATATATGGTTCAATAGAACCAGCTTTGGACCAGGGGGAAGCGCTTTTGATTATGGGTGGGCTTGCGTTCCTCGGTGCAGCGATCCTGATGTTGATTCGGCTCAAGGAACACGATGAGCGCATTGCGATAATTAGCGAGGCAGAGGCAGCAACAGCCCGTTAGTTGATGTGTTTGCTGTGGTCTTCGATCATCGGTCCGTAGACCCGGCGATTCCACAGAAAGCTGAGTAAACCCATGATCAAGTTAGAGGCAGCAGCGGCGCCAAAGATGCCGTAGGCACCCCAAAAATGTTCGCCGATAAATGCCAGCGGCACGTACAGAGCAAACATTCGGATCAGGGACATGGTGGTCGAAAACAGTGGTTTGCCGAGTGAGTTGAAGGTGGCACTGGCCATCATGAGCACACCCCAGGCGCCATAACTAAAGGGCACAATCATCAAATAGAAGCTTGTGTAGGCGGTGACTTCTGGATTGTCGTCAAAAAGTTGGCCGATCGGTTCGTGGGCAAAAAAGAAAATCCCACCGATCACAAAACCCCACAGCATGGCCCAGCTAAAGGCCAGTTTCATCGCGTCGTTGGCGCGATCTCGTCTGTCCGCTCCCCAGTTTTGGCCAACAAAAGGGCCAATGCTCGCGGACAGGGCAAACAGTGGAATCACGGACAATGCTTCTAACCGGGAGGCGATACCAAACCCTGCCACGGCCTCGGTTCCGTAGCCCGCAAGCATGCTGACAATGATGGCTGTGGAAACGGGCCCAATTAAGTTTGTTGCGGTTGCTGGGATGCCTACGGCGAAAATTCGTTTCCAGGATTGAATACACACCGACAGAACTGGTTTTGTTAGTTCAATAAGGTCCTCGCGGTAAACCAACATATAAAAGGTTAAGCCACAGAGTAAGACTCTTGATATCAACATAGCCCAGGCAGCACCAGCCACACCGAGTTGAGGAAAGCCGCCGAGACCGAGAATCAATATTGGGTCGAGGATCATTTGCATGATTGCGCCGCCGACCATCAAGATACCCGAGAGTCGAGCATCACCTTTGGCGCGCAGTGCATTGGCACCCATTTGCGGCAGCGTGAAAAACAGCAATCCTAGATACCAGATACCCATAAACTCATAAATTATGGGGCTGGTTTCTGGTCCAGCGCCCATGACAGTAAATAGGGGCTTGATGGTGAGCGTGCCAACAATGGCAACGGTGACCATGACGAGGGTCATCAGCAGTAGGCCATCGGTGGCCAGACGTTTGATTTCCGTTTGATTGCCGCCGCCAATCGAGCGGGCTAGCACGGAAGACAAACCAATTGATAATCCGAGTGAGATCGATTGCAACGCCCCGATGACGGGAAAGGTGAAGCTGTAGGCCGCCAGTTCATTGGTGCCGATCAGACCAATCAAATAGGTTTCGAAAATTGCCGCCACCAGGGAAGAGGAAATGCCCAGGATCATCGGAATGGTTAAATGTATTAGACCGCTGCTGACAGGGCCCTGGGTAAGTTTAGGTGCGTCAGACATCAGGCGAGTTCAGCAGCCTCGGGGAGTTCGTCAAGGTATTCCACCTTGTAGTTAAGCACGGCGTATAGATAAGAAATGACTGGGCTGGCCAGATTGAACACGCAGAAAAGCAAATAGTCCTGGGTCGCGACCCCCAGGGTCGCCGCCATAAATGCGCCGCAGGTATTCCAGGGTACCAGCACCGATGTCACGGTGCCAAAATCTTCAAGTACTCGAGACAGGTTCTTGGATTGCAGATTCATGTCCTGGAATTTGTCCGCATACATGCGGGACGGCAGGGCAATCGAGAGGTATTGATCACTGGTAATCAGATTCGCCGCAAGTGATGTCATGCCAGCCCGACGCATCAACGCACCGCCATTGTTAACCCCCAGCATCAAATAGCGGGCCAGGACGGCGAGGGATCCGGACGTTTCCATCATGCCACCAAAAAACATTGCGGCGATGATTAACCAAACGGTATTTAGCATGCTTTCCATACCGCCACGGGAGAGTAGGTCATCTAACACCGCATTGTGGGTATTGGAAGAAAATCCATTTGCAGCCACACGCCAGATTGTTTCAAGGGCGTTAGCGTCCTGGGTGACAAGTTGAGGCTGGGTGACCAGAGCGATAAGCCCGGCGGTAGCAGCGCCAATCATCAGGGAAGTAAATGCCGGTTTACGAAATGCAGCAAGCGCGAGGGTTACAATCAAAGGGAGTAGTAACAGTGGGCTCAGGTTGTAGTTCGCCGCAATAGCACTTGAAATGGCTTGTATGCGCGACTCATCAATATTGGCAGCAGCGGTCACTGAAAAATAACCAAACACAACAAGGGCTATGATAAGTGCGGGAATGGTGGTCCAGAGCAGGTAGCGAATGTGTTCAAACAGCTCAGTGGCGGTGACGGCGGCAGCAAGATTAGTGGTGTCCGACAGCGGTGAAAGTTTGTCGCCAAAATATGCACCAGAAATCACAGCACCGGCGGTGATTTCAATTGAGAGCCCCGACGCTGCGGCAATGCCAATCAGTGACAGGCCGACGGTGCCCGCGGTAGTCCAGGAACTACCAATGGAGATTGCGACAATTGCACTGAGTAATACGGCTGCGATGTAAAAAATCTCGGGGATTAACAGCTGCAAGCCGTAGTAGATGATGTACGGAATGGTGCCCGCCAGCATCCATAAACCAATCAGAGTCCCAACCATCAGAAGAATAAACATGGCGGGTAGGGCACGTTGGATAGATTTAGCAGCGCCGGTTTCTAGCTCATGCCAGGTGTGTCCGCTTAAGACACCGACCAGACCTGCGAGGACGCCGGCGACAATCAAGGCAATCTGTCCGGGCCCTCCGGTGGTGCCGTCGCCGAACATATAGATCGAGCCACCCAGCATCAAGACCAGCGCCAATAGTGGCATTACTGCCAGAGCAGTTGCGGGTAGCCGGGGTGCTGTGTTTGTTGTCATAAGATTCTTTCGTTTCGCTAGCTACCCGTACACAGTCGGGGCAATAACAGACCGGGAAAATACAGACTGGAAAAATACAGGCTTGGAGTATAACCCGATTAGCTAGAGAAATTCTGCGCCATTCAAGTCGAGGGCGTGGCGGCTATGTCGATCCGCCATGACGGCAAACATTTCATCTCCCCGTTCCGTTTGCTGTACCAACATGGACGCAACCACGGTGACCGAGAAGCCGGCGAAGGTGGCCCGACGATAGTCCTGCCAGCATTGTTCAAACTCGTAGCCGGTAATACCGTAGGCGACAAGGGCGTCGTGGTAGGACTTCACTAGCCCCTGTTCAACGGGGCGGCGATCCTCCGGCAACATACCGGCGCCAATAAAATAGGCCACATCGGTCATCGGATTGCCGAGGGTAATACTTTGCCAATCCACAGCGGTAATCCGAGGCGGTTGCTGGGATTTATCAATCAGCAAATTATCGAGCCGATAGTCGATATGAATCAGACTGAAGGGCTCGGTTAATGATTTGGGAGAAATGTTGGTTGAGGCACCGTAGGCAGAAATAATGTCTTGCTGCTCTTGATCCAACCCATCTCCGAATCGTTCGAGGAATCCAGGCAGTACCATTTGATACAAACCCGATACCATTTGCGCCGCTTCAGGGTCTGGTACGCCCAGCCATTCAAGGGCGGGTAAAGAGGCATCGCACCAGCTTGGGCCATGTAAGCCAACTAACTGTTTGATGGCGGCTTCCGCTGTTTCAGCATCACAACCCAGGAGTTGATCACCCTGTTCGCCGGGTGCAAGGTCTTCGAGCAGGCACATAAACTCAGGACCATCACCCACAATTTCAGAGTAGTAACAGCGGGGCGTATTGATACTGAGTCGGCTTTGCATGGATTGGTAAAAAGAGACTTCCTTGAGGAAATTTTTTAGCTGCACGCCCGTTGCGCGGCTAGAAGGGTCGTCGGACGGGAATTTTCCAATCAAACTGGTCGGCGCATTTGCGCCAGCCTCGGAGTAGGTGAGCTCATAACGAAAACACATGCCAATTTGTCCAGTGCCGACTCGCTTTTGCTCAAAGCTCGCAACGGTGCCATCGACCCCGCAGTTGTTGAGTTGGGTGGTCAACCATTCACTGGTCACAGTTTCCGGTGTGGGGATCTGATTCATCTCAATTTCCTTGTTATTCGTTCGAGTCAGCGGTGGGTGAGACGTACTGCCATATGCCGGTAAATGCAATGCCACTTAGGCACAGGATGAGTGACACGCCAATTGCTGGTAGTAGTGCATTCAAGGTACCAAATATTTCGATGATATATCCAAGAACGATGGCACCAATGGGGGCGCTGCCCATCATACCGAGGGTAAATACCGACATAATTCTACCCAAAAATGCCTTATCAGCCGACTCCTGAACAATGGTTCTGGCCAGGGTAGTGGTAAAGCCCATGTTCATACCCCAGGCAATAGTGGCTGCAATCAGCAACCACCAACCGGGCTCGATCCACAATAAATAGAGGATCACCATTCGGGTGAGCTGCATCAATAGAAATAATCGCCCCGGGCGCATGATGGGCATGATCTTGTAAATCAGTAGATTTGATACCGTGGCGCCGGCATAAAAAACCGCCATCATGCTGCCGAGCAACAATGCATCCCCCTCATAGACTCGTTTTATAATAAATGGGAAAACTGTAATAAATGCGCCGGCGTTAAAAATACTTGAGATAAAATTAGTCCCGAGGACGTGATAGATGATTTTGTGTTGGTAGATTGCTTTTAGACCTGCAATGACCGTCACCCAGGATGACTCTTTGCTGGGTGCAGGACTGACTGGCGCACTTTCGATTTTTTTTACCGCCAAAACCCCCAGGGCAAAGCAGATGCCCTGAATAAACAACACAACAGACAACCCAAGATTTCCCATCTGTCCAGCTAGCATGAGGCCTGTGATTTGCACCACAAAGCCCGCTGCGGTCGCCACAGAAACTGCCTGTTGGATATTTTTACCGGCGACGCGATTTAATATGGCCTGTTGAGCGGGTTGGGAGAAGGACATCATCACGCTCATGCCTAGACCCCAGAGAACAACGGGCCAAACCGAAAGGGAAAACGTTTGATCAACGACAATCAAAAACAGGGGGAGTAGGGGGGCAAAGGCGTAACATCGAATCAAGATTGCTTTTGGATCGCTTCGATCAGCACTGGCACCACCCCAGAGCATAATAAAGATGCCTGGCAAGCCCATAAGAGCCTGGAGCAAACCAACTCGGTCTGCGGCCAGATGCAAGACGCCAATGAGGATCCAACTCAGTAGCAATTGGTGCATCGCCAGACCCATTCCGGTCAATGCTGTTGAATTTATATAGGCGCGAAAGCCGGGCGATGCCCAGATGCCCGGTTGTTGTTGTTCCACATTCGAAATCCGCTGGTAGCTGGTTTGATCATAGCCGCATCACTGCGGCGATGACCAGCCGTTAGGCTTTAGATTTCAGACTAAAGCGCAACACCATATAACCTAGAACCCCTGAAACTAACGAACCAATGATGATACCGAGGCGTTCATCAACCAGGAGGTTGCCCGTCGCTTCAAAAGCAAGGGAGCCAATAAACAGGCTCATGGTAAATCCGATTCCACAAAGGATGCTGATTCCATATAGGTCGAGCCAGGACATGCCTTTGGGTAGATCCGCCACCTTGAGTTTGATTGCCGCCCAACAAATTCCAAATATGCCGACCTGTTTGCCGACGACCAGTCCGAGGGCAATGCCCAATGGCACAGGATGGAGGATCTGCTCTAGGTTGATATTAAGAATATTGATGCCCGCATTGGCGAAGGCGAATATTGGCAATATAAAAAATGCCACTAGCCCGTGGAGATCGTGTTCCATATGTTCAACCGGGGAATAGGTAGGATCCTTTTTTGAACGCATCGGAATAAACATGGCGAGTACCACCCCAGTTAAGGTTGCATGGACGCCGGACTTCAGCATGGCGATCCACATCACCACCCCAACCACCGCATAGAGGCTTTTAGACTCAACGTTGATGCGATTCATAATGAACAGCACCGGAATACAAAGTGCAGTGACAATAAGAGCCGTGGTGGAAATATTTGCGGTGTAAAAAGCTGCAATAATAATAATGGCGCCTATATCGTCAAAGATCGCCAGGGATGTGAGGAATATTTTTAAGGAGGTGGGTACCCGGGAACCAAGCAAGGCTAGAACACCCAATGCAAAGGCGATGTCTGTGGCTGCAGGTATTGCCCAGCCCTGCATCGCAACTGGATCGTTGTAGTTCATAAAGGTGTAGACACCCGCCGGGACAATCATCCCGCCAATAGCACCTAGCCCCGGTAGCATAGCCGCTCTGAAGTTGGACAATTCACCCTCGAGAATCTCCCGTTTCAGTTCTAGCCCCACCAACAGGAAAAAGACCGCCATAAAACCATCGTTGATCCAGAGCAGTAGCGGCTTGGCAATTGCTAGTCCACCAACCCTGACCTCCACCGGCGTGTCGAGTAGTAGGTCATATATATAGGAGAAGGGGCTGTTGGCCATCACCATGGCGCAGAACGCCGCGAACATGAGGATGATGCCACTGGAGGATTCTGTCTTCAGAAAGCGTGAGACAAAGCTCTCAATTCCGTCTTCGATGAGTTCGGCACCGTCTTCAAGAACGTCGTCTACTTTCTGCAGGCCTTCGCCCAGTTTGTTTTTCATCCAATATCTATTCCGTAGTTGCGGGTTTTTTTAACGATAGACTGGCATTATAGCCATGTAAATCAATCTGTTGGACGTTTATCGCAGGAGAAATACGAATGGCTGTCGCACTACTTTGGCTCAACGGATTGGGGTTTCTTGCTTTTGGTCTGATCGGTTTGGTTTCTCCTGCCACCACACTAAACCTAGTGGGTTTTGACCCGCTTCGTCCAGATGCCATAGCTGAAGTTTATGCCCAGTATGGTGGTCTATTTGTTGGGATTGGCATTTTTGGATTGTTCGGTGCTTTCAAGCGGCATTTACAACACCCCAGCATGCTCTTGATGCTACTCATCTATCTGGGTTTGGGGGGTGGCCGTCTGCTCGGGGTATTCACCCTGGACGGGGAGGCGGGTAGCTACACCCTGGGGGCTTTGGGCTTCGAACTCATTATGGCCGCATTGCTTGGCGCAGCACTGTACCTCCCATCGCGCTCTTCACCATCAGCATCACCTTCAGAACGACTTTCACAACAACCGCCACAACAACCGTCACAGCACACACCAAAGTCGTCGGTCAGTCCCTAACATGCGGTGTCTTCGTCACAGATTATGGTACGCTTGAGCAAAAGCTAATAACAAAATTGGACTTGACCTGTGACGGATTTAGTGGCGTGTCACGAATGTGACATGTTATTCCATAGGGACGATATTCCCGTCGGTGCAAAAGCGAACTGTACTCGCTGTGGTGCTGAACTCTATCGCCATATAGACAATAGTCTGGATAGAAGCCTGGCGCTGTATCTATCGACATTTGTCTTTATGCTGATTGCCAATTTGTATCCTTTTATTACGATGCAAACCGCCGGCATCAAAGCCACTAGCATTGTGGCAACTGGAGGGCTCGCGCTGTACCAGTTTGGGATGGGCGAACTTGGTCTGGTTGTGTTCTTAACCAGCATTCTCCTGCCATTGATCTGCGTTGTTAGCATGATCTATCTGCTTCTGCCGGCCAAATTTGGTCGCTTACCGCCGGGTTACGGTCCCGTCTATCGAATTGTCAGAATGTGTGAGCCCTGGAGCCTGCTGGCGGTGTTTATGCTGGGTACACTAATTGCCGCAGTAAAATTGCAATCCCTGGCTGCGGTCATTCCGGGCCTTGGCATGCTGGGCTTTATCCTCATGATGTTCACCTACTCCGCGGCGCGCTCGAACTTTGATCCTGAGGTGCTGTGGGCAATTTGCCATGTGAAACAGCTTCACTCCGATGACTTTCCCGCAGCCGCAGCGGAGGGCGACGAGACTGCCAAAGTGCTGACTTGCCACACCTGTGGATTGCTCCGGCCACTTGACCCTGACACTCATCACTGTGCGCGATGTGGTTCCACGATGCATTATCGCGTCACCGACAGCTTGCAGAAAACCTGGGCATTATTGGTGTCCGCAGCAATTATGTTGATCCCCGCCAATCTATATCCCGTCATGAGCGTAAAAAAATTAGGTAAGGGTTCAGCGGACACAATTGTCAGTGGAGTCATTCATTTGATGGAAGGGGGCATGTTTGGGCTTGCCTTTATTGTGCTGTTTGCATCTATTGTGGTGCCTTTGCTGAAGCTCAGTGCAATGGGGTTTCTGTTGTACTCGGTGGGCAATGGCTCTGACTGGCGACCAAGGGATCGGACTTTGCTCTATCGCGTGACCGAAGTCGTTGGCGCCTGGTCTATGGTAGATGTTTTTCTGGTAGGCTTGCTGTCCGGATTGGTGAGCCTGGGCTTGCTTGCCACGATAGAACCCGGTGTTGGCGTGACCTTTTTTGGTGCGGCGGTGATCTTAACCATGTTAGCGGCACACAGTTTTGATCCGCGACTGATTTGGGATAATACAACCCTTAGTTCTGAGGGTATGTCACAGGGGCAATTGCCTGATAATGAGTCGGATAGGGACAACGGGCAGTTAGCACCAACTGGTAGGTAGTGAGACGAAGGTAGTAAGAAGTAGCCAGGTAGTCAGTAGCAGATAAATAGTGTCAAACAGCTAAAAAGCCAAAAATAACTAAAAGGCGTTTAGATATAAAGTGAGTGAACACGGTCGACCTCAGGTTAGTCAAAAAACAGGGCTCTCAATTATCTGGCTCATCCCACTGGTGACAGCCATCGTGGGTGGTTGGCTGGCGGTTCGGACATTAATCGATCAAGCGCCTACCGCCACAATTACCTTTAATACAGCGGAAGGTATACAGGCAGGCAAAACTGCCATTAAGTACAAGAGTGTTGAAATCGGCATTGTTGAAGAAATTCGATTTGCCGAGGACTTCGACCACGTCGAACTGACCGTGACCTTTAATGAAGGCATGGAACAATTTCTTCGTCGCAATACGCGCTTCTGGGTGGTGCGGCCACAGTTTAGTCTCCGGGGCGTATCGGGTATCGGCACCTTATTGTCGGGTTCCTATATTGAAATTGATCCTGGACCGGGGGCGCCGCAAAACCACTTTATTGGCCTGGAAGAAATCCCCCTCGTGACCCGCGATGACGCCGGGACGGCCATTACCCTCGTCACCAATGACCTGGGTTCCCTTGCCGGAGGTTCACCTATTTATTATCAGGGGTTGTTAGCGGGGGAAGTCCTTGGCTATGAACTCGGCTCCGATGCGCAGAGTATTTATATCCACGCGTTTATACGAGACCCCTATGACCAACTTGTCAGGGGCAACAGCCGATTCTGGAACGTCAGTGGTCTGGATGTATCGATGGGCGCGGATGGCGTAGAGGTCAAAACGGCATCGCTGCAGGCGTTAATGTTTGGTGGTCTTTCCTTTGAAACACCATCAACACTTGAGGCTGTGAATGCCGACATCGAAAACCTTATCTTCACCTTATATCCTGACCACGATGTGATTGATGAAGAGGCTTACACCCGTAAGCTTCGGTTCGTGATGTATTTCAACAGTTCCGTTCGCGGACTTAATCCCGGTGCGCCGCTCGAATTCAAAGGGATTCAAATCGGTAAGGTACTAGATGTAAAACTCGAATTTAATAGCCAGGAAACATCCTTCAGAATTCCGGTGTTGGTTGAAATTGAACCGGATCGGATTGTTGACCGTACTGCTGAGCCCGATTCATCTGCCGCGGTCATGCTCCAAACCCTGGTGGATAGAGGCTTGCGTGCACGACTCTCAACGGGCAGCTTGCTGACGGGGCAGTTATATGTAGAACTGAATATGTATCCCGGAACCGAAGCAGTATATGCCGGTGACAATACAACCCCGCACCCCGAACTCCCAACCATTCCGGGTGCTTTTGAAGCCATGACCGAATCGGTTCAGAATTTTGTATCTAAACTGGAGACGGTTGATGTTGAAGCGATGGGTGAAAACATTCTTGGCATTCTGTCCGGTGCGAATGAACTGTTAAATACCGCAGAGTCCGAACAAACCGTTACAGATCTACAGGCATCGATGCGGGCACTCAAAAATATCCTGAAGAATGTGGAATCCGCCAATCTTGAGGAAACGATCCTCTCAGCTAATACCGTGCTGGTGAATTTGAATCAAACACTCACCATGATTGATGGTGTACTCACGCCAAATTCACCGCTGCAGTACAACATCCTTCAAGTCACAAGTGAGCTTGAGGAAACAGCAAGGGCGTTACGCTCCCTGGTGGAAATGTTAGAACGTCAACCTCAGGCCATTATTTTTGGTCGGGAAGCGGCAGCGGGAGATGAAAATGAATAACAGCAAATGGCCTGGACTGTTGCTCGGATTACTATTGCTTGCGGGCTGTGGTGGCGCACCCTCCGTCATTAAATATTATGTGATTGATCCTGTACCCATGGCGCCGGTAGCGACGCTTGGGGACAAGAGCGTGCAAATTCTTGATTTGAAGTTGCCTCAATATCTAGAACGTTTTCAAATTGCCCGGCGTGAAGAGGGTAATCGCATTACCTTCAACAATAATCAGCAGTGGGGCGAAAACCTTCGAAAAAACCTGTTCAGAACGATGACTCGAAATCTCTCGGTTCTGTTGGGTACCGCAGATGTTGGCACGGCGATTAGCAGATCATTTTCGGTACCAGATTATTCACTTCGCGTCAGCATAGAGGCCTTCGAACAGGGGAATGATGGGAGAGTACAACTCGCGGCTCGCTACCAAATTAGTGATGGTGCGGGGTCAGTTCTGGCGACGGAACAAGTGACCTCAATTGTGGATCGGAACAGCGGTGATCGATATGGCGATATGGTAACGGATTTACAGCAACTATTTGCTGATCTATCCAGGGCGATTGCCGTCAGTATTCAAACGCTGGAAGCGCAACATGGGAGCTAGATTGTTACTACCACTGCTGTTAATCGCCAGCGCCATATTCAGTTCCATATTCAGCTCCATGGCTGAAGCCGCTGAGGTGCAAATAGCAGAGGCCTCGGGCCTGGCATTAATGCAAAAAGTTTACGATACCCACCAACAATATCCCTATGTCTACGAAGAGCAATCGATGGTGCTGATTGATCGAGACGGAAATAGGGAAACCCGTAAGGTAAAGCTCTATACAAGAGTGGAAGAAAACCTACTGCAAAAAATCCTGCTGTTGTTTGACTCTCCGAAAGAAGTTAAAGGCGTGGCGGTGCTGGCGGAACGAAATGCTGCGGGTGAAACGCGGCAGTCAATTTATCTACCTGCACTCGGTGAAAGCATGGTTGAAAATTCCGGTGAAGCGGGAGATGCAAATTTTTTGGGCACGGATTTCTCGGTCGAAAATCTGACCGGCGAACGACTGGAAGACTATGACTACCGACGCCAACGGGATGAGTTGATTAACGATAAGATGTACTGCGTGGTTGATGTTTTTGGTAAGCAAAGTAGCGAAGACCAGATTGCCCTAAGACGTCACTTTATTTCCCAGGAAAATCTTTACCTGACCAGAACCGATTATTTTGATGATATGGGCCGCGTGCGAAAACGCCAGAGTCAGCATGACATGGCCCACGTCCTGGGTGATATGTGGCGTGCGAATATGCTGCTAATGGAAAACCTGCAAAATAATCACCAGACGCTAATTAAAGTTGATCGAAGAGTTTTTTCTAAAGATTATGTTCCGAGCGAAGTCTTCACCACAGATTACCTATTTCAATACAGTCGAGCGGAGGGTTTGAATCTCGAGTTGCCCGATGAAGCCGCTGAAGCAGAACTCATGGGAGAGGGTGCACCATGATCTCATCGATGTACCTACTGGGCGCTCGCTACCGCGGTATTGTCATTTCTATCATCACCGTGATCACCATTGTTGCGAGTTTTGGCTTAACCAGGTTAGAGATTGATACAAGCTTCGATAGTCTGATCCCGAACGATGACCCGGCACGCATTGTCTATCAGCGGGTCATGGGTGAATTTGGTTCCGACAACAAAACCATTATTTATATTGAAGATGCAGCACTGTGGACAACAGAAAAACTCACGGCACTTGAATCTCTCCATAGCCAGCTTAAGCGAATTGACCATATAAGTCGGGTGGATAGTCTATTTAACCTTCGCACGATACGCGGTCAAACCATGAATGGTAAGACCACGGTCAAAGCTGAGTCTGTAATGGAACGTGTGCCCCAGACTCCGGATGATGTTCTAGCTGCCAAGCACCGGGCCCTTGGTAATCCGTTATATGTTGGCAATCTGTTTTCGGCAAATGGCAGGGTCACTGCGATGATCCTCACCGTTGAAGACAGTGAAGAGGAAGAGGATTTTGATCAACAGGTTTACACTGATATAGAGGCTGCTCTACAGGCACACAACGCTGATTTTTCTCGAGCGTTTCAGGTTGGTCCGCCCCGGGTTAACGCCGAACTTCGCACCAGTCTGGTTCAGGACTTTACGATTCTCGGACCCCTTTCTGCGTTTGTTCTCATTGCTTCAATTTTGGTGTTTATGCGCAGTAAGCTTGCTGCGGCTGTACCTATTGTTACCTCGGTCCTGACCATTGTTTGGACTTTTGGCCTGCTAGGTTGGGTGGGGATTCCCCTGAATATTTTGAGCGCTATGATTCCTTCGCTCATTATTGTGATTGGCTCGACCGAGGATACCCACATTATGGCGGCCTTTTTCCGTGGCCTGGCGAGTGGCAGTGAGCCGAATACCAAGCTTGAAGGCCCAGACCCAAGTCAACGTGCAATTCGATATATGGCGATGCACACCGGGTTGCCACTTTTGTTAACGGTGCTCACAACCGCGCTGGGTTTTGCGGCAAACCTATTTAGCTCCATCGGCTTGATTCAGGACTTTGCTGTTGCGTCCACCTTCGCCATTATTGCCAATGGAGTGATCACAATTTTGGTAGTGCCATTTTTGTTGGTCCAGTTTGGTCCGGCAAAAATGTCCGACGAGACCGAGCGAGAGGAAATTTACAAAAACAATTTGCCGGACCGAATTATCAAAACCTTTCGGATTTCCCAGGATCGGTTTCCGCTCTACACATTGGCACTAACCGCGGTCCTCTGTGCGTTCTTTACTTATCAGGCATCACATCTTTATGTCACCAATGATCCGATGTCCTATTTTCCCGAGGACCGTCCTTTAGTTCAGGAAACACAGCAGATCCACAAGGAACTAGCGGGCATTAAGGTGTTTTTTATTGCCCTGGAGTCCGAAACAGACAAAGCCTTTCTAGAGCCGAATAACCTGGATAAGTTGGAAAAAATTCAGGAATTTATGCGCAAGCAGGAAGTGTTCGACAATAGTCTGTCATTGGCAGATCACCTGAAGTACGTGAATAGGGAAATTCAAGGTGAGTTCGCCCAGCTGAGTTTGCCCAGGTCGAGGCAGATGGTTGCGCAGTATTTGTTATTCTTTCACCGTAGCGAACTAGAGAGTTATGTGAGCCACGATTATCGGCGGGCGAATATTGTTGTCCGGCACAATATTAATGATTCCAACACGCTAAACCGTTATATCCAAGAGCTAGATTTAGCGGTGAAACAGATTGCAGGGCCAGACTTTCAAGCCAACATTATTGGCGAGAACCTCATGGTTAACCAGGCCGCTGAGGACCTGATGATCTCTCAGATTAAAGCGTTGGGTTTGTTACTCGCGCTTATCTTTATCTTGATGTCGATTATGTTCACCTCCTTTAAAGGTGGCGCCATTGCAATGGTGCCGTCACTTATCCCAATAATGTTGATGTTTGGCATTATGGGCTTTTTGGGAATTCCGCTGAATCCTGGTACCGCAATGGTGGCGGTGATTGCAGTTGGTATTGCAATTGATGGCACGATTCACCTGCTGGCTCGATATAACGAACTGTGTCGTGCGACCTCGGATTATCAGAGTGCTGTGAATCAGGCGGTAAAAGAAGTAGCAACGCCGCTGATTGTTTCCAGTCTGGCGCTATCTTTCGGATTTGGCATTCTGTTGTTTTCTAACTTTACGGTTGTCGCGCAGTTTGGTGCTTTAGCGGCGGCAACAATGTTGATTTCGATTTTTGCGAACCTGCTCATTACGCCTATCATTATGGCGCGCATTCGACTCGTCGGTTTGTACCAGATTATTTCAATGCAGGTTGATGAGGCCGTGCTTGATCAAAGTCCTCTTTTTAAGGACATGAGCAGTTACCAGCGCAGAAAGGCAATTCTGATCTCCGAGCTACATGATTTTCTACCGGGCGAAAAACTGGTGGAGCAGGGCACGATGGGACGAAGTATGTATATGATTCTGTCCGGTGAAGCCAATGTAGTAAGACGTGATGGTGACGTTGAACGGGTGCTAGCCCAGTTAGTGCCGGGCCAGATTATTGGTGAGGTGGGTTATATTCGAGCCATTGAACGAACGGCGGACGTCACCGCCAGCACCGCGGTATCTGCTCTGCGCTTTGACTATGACCGAATGCAAAAAGACCTTAAGTTTTTCCCCAATATTGTTGCCCAGCTCAACTTCAACATTAGCGCCATTCTCGGTGGCCGACTGGCTGACGTTCTAGCGGAACAAAAAAGTTAATTCGGTATTAGTGGGGAGTGTTGGAAAAGAGTTTGGCGGGCTAAGTAGCCCGCCAAGGTCTGGTT
>TARA_R110002072_G_scaffold147671_1_pt1 | contig 17101 bp, 16 predicted proteins | sample TARA_R110002072 | Tara Oceans TARA_R110002072 (sample SAMEA4397118) | marine metagenome | biome: Polar Biome; feature: [SRF] surface water layer (ENVO:00010504); material: water (ENVO:00002006), including particulate matter (ENVO:01000060) such as... | depth 5 m | reverse complement strand
CAATTCTCTTTTTTGTAGAGGAAATGTGAGGTTGATTATTTTAGGGTAGAATTATACTTTAATTTTAAGCCACGAATTCACGAATAAAGAAGCTCAAAAAATAAAAGATTAATTTGACGAATAAAACCGAAAGTTTTTTTTAAAAAAATTGGTGAAATTATTTAAAAATTCTTGCACAAAAATTCGTGAATTTGTGGCAAATTTTAAGCTAATAAACACACAAAATAAAAGTATGATTTTGACCTGTTTATTATTTATCATTTTAAAATCGTAAATTTGTAGTATGAAAAAAGTATTTCTTTTTGTTTTAGCGTTGCTATTTTCAATGGCGATTTCTGCTCAGGAATTCAAGTTTGAAAAAGAAACCATTAATTACGGAAAAATCAAGAAAAATGCAGATGGCAAACGTATTTTTAAATTTACAAATATTGGAGATGCACCCATCATTATAAAAGAAATTAAAACTTCTTGCGATTGTACTGTGCCAGAAAAACCAAAAAAACCAATTATGCCAGGAGAAGAAGCAACGATTACTGTTTCTTATGATACTGCAACTGTTGGTGGTTTTTCTAAAGAAATTATTATTTTTTCGAATGCAAAAACATCACCCAAAAAAATTAAAATTAAAGGTTTTATAATTGATTAATATGAAAACGATACTTACATTATTTTTTATAGGAATTTTGAGTTTAACTACAAATGCTCAAGAATTTAAGTTTGATGCAGAAACTATTGATTATGGTAAAATTGATAAAGGAGCTGATGGTGTTAGAACTTTTACATTTACTAATATTGGAGATCAACCCTTAATTATAAAAGATATAAAATCTTCTTGTGGCTGTACTATTCCAGAAAAGCCAAAAAAACCAATTCTACCAAACGAAAAAGGAACTATAAAAGTTTCCTACAATACGAATATTATTGGGGGTTTTTCTAAATCCATCACCATTTTATCGAACGTAAAAAAAGAAAGAACGGTGCTGAAAATTAAAGGTTTTGTCTATGATGGAGTTACTTTAGAAAAAGAAAAAAGTATGCTTTCCAATGAAAATTAATCTTAAATTTTAGCTTCTAAACGAAATTGGAATTTCATTTTTACACCTTTTCTTTCAATTACCATTTTAATTTTTCTACCTTTTTTTTCTTTAAATTTACTTACAATTTGCCCAAGAGTTAAATCATAAGAATCTCTTCCATTTATTTTGATAATAACATCATCTTTTAACAAACCTACTTTATCTGCTGGAGATCCTTTTACAACCATTTTAATTTTATATGTTGGTTTAAATTTGTATGAAAAGCTGGTAATAAAACTAATTGAATTATTCTGATTTTCTGTATTTAATTTTTGATTGTAACCTCCCGTTAATTTTTGTATGTTTTCTTCTTTTACTAATTGTTTTCCATAATAAACAATATCTAAACCACTCATATTATAATTAAACTCCTTTTTTAAAGAGCTATTTTTTTTAAGCATCATTTGTCTGTTAGAATAATCGAACCAAACAACAAATCTATTTAAAATACTGGCACCAATACTTCCATTTCTTTCTCTATATTTTCGGGCATTATACGTAGAAACAGCATCTAAAAATGATACTGTCGGTTTTTCTAACTCAAAAGATTTTAGCTTTATTTTTGGAATTCTACTCCTGTTTCCATGAATGGGTCCACTTAAACCCTCACCTAAAACATCAGGAAAAAAACGATTTGGTGTTTGTATAATATCTTTTGTATCTTCAAAAAGCCAAATAGCATCAGTACCTCCAGAATCTACTAAAAGTTTTACATCGGTTAAAGTATTCCCAACAGTATCTAACTGAACTTGTGCATCTATGTAGGGTTTTCTTCTGTAAAAGGACAAAGGAAAAATCTCACATTTTCGGCATTTTTTTAACCTATATTTTTCTGGTTTATAAAAAACTATTTTTTTATTCTTATAATTAATTTTAACCACAAAATTCTTCAGTAAATTATACCCAACAATACCATGAATAGTAATGCCCATTTTTGCAGATAAATCGAAAAAATCCTCTACAATAACATATAAAGTTTCATTGGAACTTGTTAATCCTTTTATGTTTATTTTATTATTTTTTGACAATAAAGCTTCTACAGATTTTCCATTTCCTAAACCTTGTAGATTTACTTTTTCAACATTATTTAAACCAATGCTATCATTTTTAGAAATATTAAATAGAATGGTTTTATTGACGCCAGAATCTAAAATAAAAGACAATGTTCTTCCATTTATTTCTAAAGGAATTACAATTAAATTATTAATTAATTTAAAACTAACACGTTCTTTTAATGTTGTTTTATCTAAAAAAGAAAACCCATCTTGAGAGTTATTTTCTTGAGAAAAAATAAGTAAAAGAAATAAAAAAATTAGCTGTTTTTTTTTCACAAAAAAAAGGATTTTGGGAATAAATATCAAGATACAAATTAAGTTTTACTTCTAAACATTTCTGGTAAACTTTTAGATTATTAAAGATTCCGAAATAAAAACACCTATTTAAAATATATTTCGGAAATTTGCATCTAAATTTTAAAAAAACAATAGTATGCCAACAATATCTAAGAAAGGGAATCAAATGCCAGAATCGCCAATAAGAAAATTGGTGCCTTATGCAGAAGATGCGAAAAAAAGAGGCGTTAAAGTATACCATTTAAATATAGGTCAACCAGATATTAAAACACCACAAGTTGCTTTAGATGCTGTTAAAAACAACAATATCGAAACGTTGTCTTATGCACGTTCTGAAGGTTCTGAAGAGTATAGAGTAAAACTTTCTAAATACTATAAAAACAACAATATTAATGTAACTGAAGATAATATTATTGTAACTACAGGTGGTTCTGAAGCGTTGTTTTTTACCATGGGAAGTATTGCAGATGCAGATGATGAAATAATAATTCCTGAGCCTTTTTATGCAAATTATAATGGTTTTGCTACTGCTTCTGGAGTTACAGTTGTTCCTGTAATTTCTAATATTGATGATAATTTTGCACTTCCTAAAATTGAGGAATTTGAGAAATTAATCACAAAAAAAACAAAGGCAATTTTAATCTGTAATCCAGGAAACCCAACAGGATATTTATATTCGAAAGAAGAAATTCAAAAATTAAAAGAAATTGTTTTAAAACACGATTTATTTTTAATTGCTGATGAAGTATATAGAGAATTCGCTTACGATGGTTTAGAGCATACTTCTGTACTTTCTTTAGAAGGTTTAGAGCAAAATGCAATTATTGTAGATTCAGTTTCTAAACGTTACAGCATGTGTGGAGCAAGAATTGGTTGTATTGTTTCTAAAAATAAAAACTTCATAAAAACGGCTGTTAAATTTGCGCAAGCAAGATTAAGCCCACCAACCTATGCATTAATTGCTAGTGAAGCTGCTTTAGAAACGCCACAAAGTTATTTTGATGATGTAAAAGCAGAATATGTAGAAAGAAGAAACACTTTAATTGCTGAATTAGAAAAAATTGAAGGCGTAAAAGTTGCCAAGCCAAAAGGTGCTTTTTATTGTGTTGCTCAATTACCTGTAAAAGATACTGATGCTTTTGCACAATGGTTGTTAGAAGATTTTAATTTAAATAACGAAACTGTAATGGTTGCTCCTGCAAGTGGATTTTACTCAACTCCAGGTGAAGGAAAAACCCAAATTAGAATGGCATACGTTTTAAACAAAAAGGATTTGATTAAGTCTGTAGAGATTTTAAAAGAAGCTTTAAAGGTTTATAAAGAGTAATTTTATAAATAATTACTGTTTAAGAAAAAGAACATATCCCGTAATTTTTACGGGATATTGTTTTTAAAAATTACCATATAACGAATTGGGCATAATTTGAACGAATGAACATAAATCGAATTTTTAGTTTAATTTTTTCGCTCGTAATTTTAGCAAGCTGTGAAGATGATTACGAAAATCGAAAATTTCAGGAATCTGATAAGCAAAAACTGATTTTACAAGAAAACATTCTTTCTAAAGAATATCTGAAAACAGCTGAATACAAAAACCACAGATATTCAAAAGTATTTGACACCATAAGTTTGGAAACAAATTACAAATATGAATCAGAACTTTGGAAACAAAATAGAATCATTGGCGGATTTGTTGCGTCAACTTATATTCATCCAAAATCTGAATTAAAAAATATGAATGAATATTTTTTAAGTTATATAGCTGGTCATAATTTTGAGGAATTTATTTCACCAAATTTTAGATATGAAAGAACTTATGAATTTAGTTTACCTTTCGAAAAATACCGAATTTACAAAATGATTGCAAATGACACTTTGAATATGGGATTTGCTTTCAATATTTTAAAAGAGAATAAAATAATATTCACTTCTATTGTAACAAACGAAAAACTTGAATTAGAAATTGAAGAATTAATTAATAGAGTAAATAAAATATAAAACTATGCTCGACATCTGTAAATAAAAAATTGATTAGTCATATTAGCTTACTATTATCCCTATTGATTTCTAATTTAACAAGTATCTTTAGTTTCACTAAAAAATGAAAAGGTGTATTTTTACTTTTTAACCATCTCAAATGAATATCCAACAAAACATTTCTTTAAAAAACTACAATACTTTTGGTATTGATGTAACAGCAAAACGTTTTATTTCTGTTGATTCTGTACATCAATTACAGCAACTTTTAAAAACAGAAAAGGACATTTTTCTAATTTCTGGTGGAAGCAATATGTTGCTTACAAAAGATATTGAAAAATTGGTTGTACATATTGATATCAAAGGAATTTCTATTGATAAAGAAGATGATAATTTTGTTTATTTAACGGTTAATGCTGGTGAAAATTGGCATGAATTTGTATTGTTTTGTGTCGATAATAAGTATGGAGGCATTGAGAATTTATCGTTAATTCCTGGAAATGTTGGGACTTGTCCAATTCAGAATATTGGTGCGTATGGAGTTGAAGTAAAAGACACCATCACAAAAGTTGAAGCGATAGAAATTGAAAGTCAAAAATTAGTTTCATTTTCAAATGCTGAGTGCAATTTTGGGTATCGAAATTCCATTTTTAAAAACGAAGTAAAAGGCAATTATGTAATTAGTGCTGTTAGTTTTAAATTGACGAAAAAAAATCATAACTTAAATACATCTTATGGTGCTATTGAAACTGAATTAGTATCAAAAAACATCAAAAACCCTTCTCTAAAAAATATTTCTGATGCAGTAATCGCTATCAGAAAATCGAAATTACCAGATCCAAAAGAAATTGGTAATAGTGGTAGTTTTTTTAAAAACCCAGTAATTTCTGAAATGTTGTTTCTAGAATTGCAAGAAGAATATCCAAACATTCCAAGCTATAGAATTTCTGATTCTGAGGTTAAAATTCCTGCTGGTTGGCTCATAGAAAAAGCTGGTTTTAAAGGAAAACGTTTTGGCAATTATGGTGTTCATGAAAAACAAGCCTTGGTTTTGGTAAATTATGGCAATGCTACTGGAGAAGAAATTTATCAATTGGCAAAAAAAATACAGGAAACAATTTTAAAACAGTTTCGTATTTCTCTAGAGATTGAGGTAAATATAATTGCTTAAAAGACTAAAATTATTTAAAAATTTCCATTGCATACTCAAGAATAACTTTTATTTTAGAAAATTCATTTCTTTTATCAGTAAAATTTGAGAATGTAATGTTTATTTTTTTGATTTTATCAAAGCATTATAAATCTGATAACAAGATTTTTCTTTAATATTATTTGTAAAACAATTACAAATCAAAAAAGAGTTATACGTATGTCATTATACAACAGAATAAATATAGGCTTAGCACTTTCAATAGTATTTCTATTAGTTTTTGCTACAAATAGATTAGACAAAAGGCATTTTGAAACGGTACAAAATACTGTGATTAGTTTGCATACAGATAGAGTTATTGCACAAGATTTAATCTACAAAATGAACCTTATTATATACAATAAGCAACTTTCTTTGCTTGGTGAAAGCTCTGAAAATGTTAATCCTAATTTAAATAAAGATTTTAACCTATTAATAGAAAAATTTTCTGAAACAAAGCTTACAAAAAAAGAAAGCCAAATTTTTGAAAAGCTAAAAGTAGATTTTAATAAGCTAACTGATTTAGAAGCTAAAATGCTTGAAAATAATGAGGAAATATTGATTAACATCAATATTATAAAATCGGATTTAATTAAATTATCTGAAATACAGATTAAAGAAAGTAAAAATTTAACAAGCATTGCTCAAAAATCTTTAGACACCAATAATTTAATGTCTAAATTAGAAATTGGCTTTTTGGTACTTATTGGTTTAATTATTCAGTTTACTATATTTTATAGAGTAAAAAAGTCGAAAACAGAAAAGCTTAACAATTAAAATTAACTTAGAAGGCATTTTTTTATTTTCTAAAACTTCTACAAACATCTTCTGCATCATCTTTTTTATTGGCGATAAAATAAATACATATGCTAAAAAAAAGCATATGCTAAAAAACTACAAGTCTCAATTTTATGTTGACATTTATAATTTGTACCTTTGCAAAACAATCAGATATTATGAAATTACTTTTGATAACTTTAGTTTTATTAGGTGTTGGAGTTGCAGGAATTTGCATTAAAATTTGGGCAAAAAAAGATGGTAAATTTGCAGGAACTTGTGCTAGCCAAAACCCAATGTTAAATCAAAATGGAGAAGCTTGTGGTTTTTGTGGAAAACCAGCAGATGAATTTGAAACATGTTCTGAACCACAACATAAATAAAATTATTTCAAAGCAATGGTTATAACTGTAGTTTTCTACGTCTTTGTAGTATTTACAGGCATTCAAATATTATATTACCTTATATTTTCTTCTTTTCTTTTTAAACAAAAGAAAAAATTAAATAATATTGAAAAAGTACCAGTTTCTGTAATTGTTTTTGCAAAAAATAGTGCCACTAATTTACAAAAAAACTTACCCAATTATTTAGCTCAAGAATATCCTGAATTCGAAATTGTGCTCATAAATAATGCTTCTGTAGATACAACTGAAGATGTTATTGAAACATTTACGGCAAAACACAAAAATATTAAAGTTGTAAGCGTAGAGAATAACGAAGCTTTTTGGAACAATAAAAAATACGCATTAACACTAGGTATAAAAGCTGCTAAATACGATCATTTATTATTTACAAACATCAATTCGAATCCAGCTAGTGAGCATTGGATTACTGAAATGAGCAAAAAATTCACCTTAAAAAGAACGATTGTTTTAGGGTATGAAAAATATAAAAAAGAGAACTCTTTTAACAACCTTTTTATTCGATTTCATAGATTATTAAAGGCTATTCAATGTTTTGCTTTTGCAAAGCAAGGTTCTCCTTTTATGGCATTTGGTAATAATTTAGCCTATAAAAAAACGGAATTTTTTAAAGTTAACGGCTTTATAAAACACATAAAAATAAAATTTGCAGAAGACGATTTATTTATAAAAGATGCTGCAACTAAAGAAAACATAAGTTATGCTATTTCTAAAAATAGTTTTATAGAAACTGATGCACCAGAATCTTTTAACGATTGGTTTCAAGAACAGCGAATTTTAAGTTCTATAGAGAAGCATTTTAAATTTAAAAATCAGTTTTTTTTAAGTTTTTTTGTTGTTTCTAAGCTGTTTTTTTATGTTTTAGCAAGTATTTTATTTTTCTTGTATCCTTGGCAAATAATTTTAGCAATTGTACTTGGCTATTTTTTAGTGCAATATATTATAATTGGTCTTTCAGCAAAAAAACTAAAAGAACCACAGATTATTTTTTTCCTTCCTTTCTTAGAAATTTCTTTATTGTTGATTCAAATTAGTATATTTATTGCTAATTTGATTTCAAAACCCAATCATTGGAAATAGACAATACCAAAATTGAATCACATATTTTAAAAGCGAAAGAAGGGAATCAATCTTCTTTTCGTTTTTTGCTGAATACTTTTTGGGGTGATGTTTATAATTATCAACTAAAAAGAACAAGAAGCGAAAATGAAGCTGAAGATATTGCTATCCAAACTTTTTCTAAAGCTTTTGATAAAATTCATACGTTTGATGAAAGTTACGTTTTTAAAACTTGGTTGATTGCCATTTCTAAAAATGTTTATATCGATATTTTACGAAAGAAAAAAACATCAATCTTTACAGAAACCACCAAAGAACAAGAAGATAAAATTTATTTAGTAGTTGATGAAAATCCTACTCCAGAAGATAAAATTATTAGAGAACAAAATTTAGCAAAATTGTTGCGAGATATTAAACAATTAAAACCTAAATACCAAGAAGTAATACAGTTACGATATTTTCAAGAATTGAGTTACAAAGAAATTTCTACGCAAATTGATGAACCTATGAATAACGTAAAAGTAAAATTATTACGTGCTAAAAAATTGTTGGCAGCCATTATTAAGAAGGGTTAAGAATGAAAAAATCATTTTTACAATCTTTAGGACCAGGATTATTATTTGCAGGAGCAGCAATTGGAGTTTCTCACTTAGTGCAATCTACAAAAGCTGGTGCTGAATTTGGTTTTGGTTTACTATGGGCTTTGTTGTTGGTTCATATTTTTAAATATCCATTTTTTCAATTTGGCCCAAGATATGCAGCTGCAACTGGAGAAACTTTATTAGAGGGTTATAAAAAATTAGGCAAAAGTGTACTAGTTATTTATTATATAATCAATTTTGCAACCATGTTTACCATTCAAGCAGCAGTTACTATAGTTACTGCAGGTTTGGCTTCTCAGCTTTTTGGTATTACAAACAACTTGGTTTTATGGTCGAGTATTTTAATGTTGGTTAGCATTCTTTTTTTACTTGTAGGTAAATACAAGTTGCTTGATAATTTGATGAAATATATCATTATTATTTTAACAATTAGCACAATTGCAGCAGTTTCTGTGGCTTTATTTAGCTCAAAAGAAGCTTTTGATGTCAGCCAGATTTTACCTTCAGGAACTGTAGAAATTACATTTTTAATTGCATTTTTAGGTTGGATGCCTGCTCCTTTAGATGTTTCCATTTGGCATTCAATTTGGTCTGTAGAAAAAAGCAAAAACACCTTTATTAAAATAAAACCAAAAGACGCAATTTTCGATTTTAATGTAGGGTATATTGGAACTTTACTTCTTGGTATTTGCTTTGTACTTTTAGGTACTTTAGTCATGTATAAATCAGGAGCAACCTTTTCTAATAAAGGAGGCGAATTTGCATCACAATTAATTACTTTATACACTAAAAATTTAGGAGATTTTTCTTATATAATTATTGCAATTGCTGCTTTTACAACCATGTTTAGCACTACAATTACAACATTAGACGCGTCACCTAGAGCTATGAATTTAAGTTCTCAATTATTGTTTGATAAAAAATTTAAATTCGGTTATTGGTTTTGGATTATATTTCTTTTTGTTGGCACTTTTGTTATTCTTAAATATTATATGGCAGATATGGGTGATTTAATAAAGATTGCCACCATTTTATCATTTTTAACAGCTCCTTTTTATGCAATTCTAAATTATATTTTAGTAACAGGTAAAAATATGCCTGAAGAACATCAACCAAAAATATTTACTAAAATATTGAGTCTTTTTGGAATTGTTTTTTTAATAGGATTTAGCATTTGGTTTTTAACCAATATATAATTGATAAAATTATTATTTTTGATAGATAATTAAATTATAAAAATCTATTTTTGATAAATTTTTATAAAAATGCAATCGATTACAAAAAACAAAATACAAAGATTTCATAAAGTATTAAAAATACTTTTTTTATCAATTCTTGCTTTTAATTTTAGTTGTTCTAATGAAAGTATAATGGAAGAGCTCGAAGAAAATATTTTGGTAAAACAACTTATTATTTACGGAGGCAATATTACCAATGGTGGTTCAGCTCAACTTACAGTTGGTGTTTTACCCAATAACGCAAATAATAAAGCTGTTACTTGGAATGTTTTAGATACTTCTATTGCACAAGTTTCTGAAACTGGTTTATTAATAGCAATTTCAAATGGTGAAGTTATTGTAAAAGCAGTAGCCAAAGATGGTTCTGGTGTTTCTGCTGAAAAAATAATAATAATTTCTGGAATTGCAGGACCACCTGTTTTAGCAGAAAGTATAACCATTAATGGAAGTGATATAATAGATGGAAACCCTTTACAATTATCTGTAACTATTTTACCAAATGAGACCGATAATAAAGCTGTGATATGGTCAGTATCAGATGAAAATATTGCTACTATTAATGATGATGGTTTGTTAACCCCAAAAGAAAATGGTAAAATAACGGTTTCTGCTTCTGCAACAGATAGTAGTGGTATAAAAGGCGAACTTGAAATTAATATTGCTGGAATTGCTCCTGCTTATCAAACAATTTTAGAAGCAGAAAATATGCTTTTATGGCAAAGAAATAATGGTGGTTGGGCAAAAGAACCTTATAATGATTTTTCTGGTTACAAACGCATACAAACTGCTGGTGAAATAGCCACTGCTCATAATACAAAAGACAATACAGATACAACAATAGATAATAATCATACTGTTGGAGAACTTAGAGTTTTATTGAATTCTTATAAAACAACAAATAATCCAAATTATTTAGAAGCAGTAAATAAAGCATTAGACTATCTTTTTGAAGCACAATATGAAAATGGTGGTTGGCCTCAATACTATCCAGATAAAAGTGGTTACAGACATCAAATTACATTTAATGACAATGCTATGGTTAATGTTATGAATTTAATGTGGGATATTTCTAAAGGAAAAAACAATACGAATCTTTTAGACAATGCCTATATAGATAAAGCTACAACTGCTTTTGATAAAGGAATTGATGTAATTTTAAAAACTCAAAATATTGTAAAAGGTATTAAAACTGCTTGGTGTGCTCAATATGATGAAGTTACGCTCTTAGCAGAAACTGCTAGATCTTATGAGTTAGCCTCTAATAGTGGTTCAGAGTCAGTTGGAATTGTAAGAACACTTATGTTAGTCGAAAACCCATCCTCTGAAATTATACAAGCAGTAAAAGATGCTGTAAAATGGTTTGAAGATGTTAGACTTTTTGATATTGCAACAAAAAATACTGGAAATGATGTGATAGTTGTTTCATCACCAGGAAATATAATCTGGGCTAGATTTTACGATTTAGAAACCAATTTACCTTTTTTCTGTGGCAGAGATGGAGTTAAGAAAAGTACCTTGGCAGAAATTGAACAAGAAAGAAGAACTGGCTATTCTTGGTATGGCAACTGGCCAAAAAATTTAATTGCTTCTGAATATACTTCTTGGAAAAATAAAAATGGTCTTTAATAAAAAATAAACACTAAAATTTAATCGGTTTAGTGTTTTGATTTTAACAAGGATTTAAATCATTTCTTCGTAAATTTGCATTTCAAAAGAAGAAAGAATGGCAATAGAAACTGTAGTACTTCCTGAAAGACCTAAAAAACCAAAATGGTTGCGTGTAAAATTACCTGTTGGTAAAAAATATACGGAATTAAGAGGTTTGGTTGATAAATATAAACTAAACACTATTTGTACAAGTGGAAGCTGTCCAAATATGGGCGAATGTTGGGGAGAAGGAACTGCAACTTTTATGATTCTAGGTAATATTTGTACTCGTTCTTGTGGTTTTTGTGGTGTAAAAACGGGAAGACCAGAAACTGTTGAATGGGATGAACCTGAAAAAGTAGCTCGTTCTATAAAAATTATGAGCATTAAACATGCTGTAATTACGTCTGTAGATAGAGATGATTTAAAAGATGGTGGCTCTATTATTTGGGCAGAAACTGTGGATGCAATTCGTAGAGCAAACCCAAATACAACATTAGAGACTTTAATTCCTGATTTTCAAGGAAACACAAAACAAATTGATAGAATTATAGAAGTGCATCCTGAAGTGGTTTCTCATAATATGGAAACTGTAAGAAGGTTGACTCGTGAAGTAAGGATTCAAGCAAAATACGATAGAAGTTTGGGGGTTTTAAAATACCTAAAAGAAAACGGTATGCGAACTAAAACTGGTTTAATGCTAGGTTTAGGAGAAAAAGAAGAGGAAGTAATACAAACCATGAAAGATTTACGTGCAGTAAATTGTGATGTTATTACGATTGGACAATATTTACAGCCAACAAAAAAACATTTACCTGTTAAGGAATTTATAACACCAGAACAGTTTAAAAAATATGAAACTATTGGTTTAGAAATGGGCTTTATGTATGTAGAAAGTGGTGCTTTAGTACGTTCTTCTTACAAGGCACATAAACATGCTATTTAATTGTTAAAAAAATAAAAATATAAATTCAAATATATTTTTGGCACGAAGCTTGATAATTCTTAAAATGAAAAGACGTAGTAAACCTTTTCATTGTGTAAATTATTTGAATTAGTTGATTTAAAACCATCTCTTTATGAGATGGTTTTTTTATATCATAAATTCATTAAATTTCTTCTGCTTGTATTTTTTTAGCAACAGCTTCAACTTCATCTAAAACACGTAATAAATTACCATTCCAAAGTTGTGCAATTTGAGCTTCTGTATAACCTCTTTTTACCAACTCTAGTGTAACATTAAAAGTTTCGGAAGCATCATTCCAACCATCAACTCCTCCTCCACCATCGAAATCTGAACTAATTCCAACATGATCAATACCTATTTTATTAATTAAATAATCTATATGATCTACAAAATCTGCAACATTTACTGGCGCATTTTCTGAGGATTTCATTTTATTTTTTGCTTCCTTAGATAACTGTGTATAGGTTGCAATTGCCTCTTCTTGCGCTTTTCCTTCTAAGTTTCTAATTTCATTTCTAGGAACTAAATTTAAATTTTGTTCTTTTGCTAAAAGGTCCATTTCACCTCTTAAAGCTTCTTTAAACTTTTTATCTTTTTCGGTATTTACATATGCACTAAAAGCTACAGTTTGTACAACACCTCCATTTTCTTTTAACCATTGTAATTGTTCGTCATCTAAATTTCTACTATGATTACAAAGAGCTCTTGCAGATGAATGTGAAGCTATAATTGGTGCTTTAGATAGCTCAATCATATCTTTCATCGCTTTTTTGGAAGGATGAGAAACATCAATCATCATTCCCCATTTATTCATTTCTTTAATAACTTCTTTTCCTAAATCGCTTACACCATTGTGCAACCAAATATCATCTTCTTCTCCTGTATTTGAATCACAAAATTGACTATGTCCATTATGAGAAAGACTCATATATCTTGCTCCCAAATCGTAAAATTCTTTTACTCTACTAATATCTGTTCCAATAGGATACGCATTTTCTACACCAATCATTGCAACTTTTTTCCCAGATTTATAAATGGCGTTAACTTCGTTTGATGTTGTTGCTAAACCAATTCTTTTAGGAGCAATTTCTTTAGTAAGTTTATGAATGGCATTAAACTTACTCATTGCATTTTTGTAAGCATTATCATACCCTTCTTCATTTAATTCTCCTTGACCTGTATACACTATAAAAAATGCAACATCCAAACCACCTTCTTCCATATTTGGAAGGTTTACTTGGTTATTCAATTTTTGAGTATAATTTTTATCATCTGTAAAATTAGCTACATTAATATCTACATGTGTATCTAAAGTTATAACTTTTTGATGAATTGCTTTGGCCTTGCTTACCATATCTTCATTATTAGTGGTATTCGTTTTTTCTTTTTTACAAGATATGATAATAAAAAAAAGAGGTAAAATTTTAAAAAATTTCATGATGGATTATTTAATTATATAAAGTTTAAATATAATAACTATTATTTAATAATAATGTGAAAAAAAAATCGTCTAAAAAATTAATTTTAGACAATTTCCTAAAAGCTAGCTATTTTAAATAGCTCTATATAATTAGTTATATACACGTTTAAAATATCATGTAGATAAATTAAAAATGGAAGAATTGATTTTGGGTAAATAGTCTTAAAAAAATCTTTAAAAAAAATATGTCGTTTATATATTAAGTAATAAAAAGTACTTACAAAAAAACGTTTAACTTCTATAGTTAAACGTTTTACTGTTGCAAATACATCCCTTAACTTGTATTTGCATTTTCTAATAAACCCAATACAAAGAAACTAATATTATTAAATACATCTCTCGTTATTTGTTAAGATGTAATAGAAACACGTTAAACAGTCTTTAATATGCTTTACATTAAAAATACATCCAAATTCAGTGTAGAATAAAAGTTTGTGATGACTTAAAAAAGAAAAAACGCCTGAATAAAATTCAGACGTTTTTTTGTACAATTTATAAATCCCCCAACTTATAATAATTGCGTTATATTTAATTTTATGTGAACTAAATACATTACAAATATACAAAATTTTCATTAATATTACATATATTTAATTAAAAATTAATATATAAATTTTAAAGTTTAGGTTTAACTTTTAAAAAAAAATCTTCAAAAAACTGTGTGTTACAACTTCGAAAAATAAATTATAAAACACAAAAAACGGCTAAATAAATTTAGCCGTTTTTCTAGTCAATCTATAAATCCCCCAACTTATGATTAATTATTTGTACTTATTAATTAAATACACTACAAATATAGAGAGATTGTAAATTACACTTTTCCTTTTTCGACGATTGGGCATTTTATAACTTTAAAATGCATGTATTTATCGTTGTTTAAAGTGCACTAATAATATCGTATTTTGTTATAATATGATAATTACCATTCTCTAAATCTACCAAAACAGCGTCATTTTCTTTGGATATTAATTTTGAAATAACATCAATTTTTGTCGACTTTTTAACAATAGGATATGGTTTTCCCATAATTTCTTTGATAGGAATATGTGCATTCTTTTTATCCGATATAAAGTGATGTAATAAATCTGTTTCATCTACAGAACCTACAAAACCATTCATGTCTCTTACAGGAATCTGTGAAATTTTATTTCCTTTCATTCTTTCAATAGCATGTGAAACTAACTCTTCAGTCTGCACTGTTATTAATGGTTTATCATGATGATTATTAATTAAATCTGCAGCAGTTTTAACTTCTTCTTCAATAAAACCTCTGTCTCTCATCCAATCATTATTAAACATTTTACCAACATATCTGCTTCCATGATCGTGAAATAATACAACCACAACATCATCTTTTGTAAAATGTTCTTTTAATTGTAACAACCCTTTTACAGCAGCTCCAGCAGAATTTCCTAAAAACATGCCTTCTTCTTTTGCTAAACGCTGTGTGTAAATGGCTGCATCTTTATCTGTTACTTTTGTAAAACCATCAATAACATCAAAATTTACATTTTTTGGTAAAATATCTTCTCCAATACCTTCTGTAATGTATGGATAGATTTCGTTTTCATCAAAAACACCAGTTTCATGATATTTTTTAAAAACAGAACCATACGTATCAATTCCCCAAATTTTAACAGTAGTTCCTGCTTCTTTGGCTTTCATTTTTAAATATTTTCCAACACCAGAAATAGTTCCTCCTGTTCCTACTCCAACAACAAAATGAGTAACTTTTCCTTCAGTCTGCTCCCAAATTTCTGGTCCTGTACTTAAAAAATGTGCTTTTGTATTGCTAGGATTATCGTATTGATTTACATACCAAGAATTTGGCGTTTCTTCTCCTAACCTTTTAGAAACTGAATAATAAGAACGAGCATCAGTAGGTTCTACATTGGTTGGACAAACTACAACTTCTGCACCAACAGCTCTTAAAATGTCTATTTTTTCTTTAGATTGTTTATCAGCCATCACAAAAATACACTTGTAACCTTTTACAATTGCAGCTAAAGCTAAACCCATTCCTGTATTTCCAGAGGTTCCTTCAATAATAGTTCCTCCAGGTTTTAAACGGCCATCGGCTTCTGCATCTTCAATCATTTGCAAAGCCATTCTATCTTTTACTGAATTTCCAGGATTAAATGTTTCGTATTTAGAAAGTACCAAACATGGCAATTCTTTTGTTAAAACATTTAATTTTACTAAGGGAGTATTTCCAATAGTTTCTAATATATTTTCTGCGTACTTCATTTCTTTAATTTACAAATGCAAAGGTAAAATTTTTTAAATAGGTAAATGTGAAGTTTATGCAAACTTAATAGACTTTGAAGGTTCTATTTTTGTAATGATGTAAGATGGAATTATCAACATTAAAAAACATAAAAACAAGGTACCAATATTTAGCAGAATAATTGCTGTAAAAGAAATATAAACTGGCATTGTTGTTACATAATAGGTTTCTGGGTTTAAAGTGATTACTTTAAAATAATGCTGTGTAAATATTATAGATAATCCAATAACATTTCCCCAAAAAAGACCTTTTAAAATTAAATAAGATGCATTGTATAAAAACACTTTTCTAATACTTGTATTGGTGCTTCCTAAAGCTTTAAGAATACCAATCATTTGCACACGTTCTAAAATTAAAACAAGCAAAGCTGTAATCATATTAATCCCTGCAATTACAATCATTATAGCAATTATAAACCACACATTATTATCAAAAAGCTTAATCCACTCAAATACGTTTATATAAGTTTCTACTATTGTTTTACTGTTTAAAGTAACACCTATCTTTGAATAGATTTCATTTCCTTTTTGATCGATTTCATCAAAATTATCTAATAAAACCTCAAAACCACCAACTTGATTTTCTGTCCATTTATTGAGACTTTGCACTTCTCTAATATCTCCAATCATAAAACTTTTATCAAACTGTGCAAAACCAGAATTATAAATTCCTGAAATAATATATTTTTTATTGGATGGTAATTTGCTGTTCTCAGTTTTTAAGAAAGTAGCTAAAATAGTGTCGTTTAATTTTAAATTTAATCGATTTACAACTGTTTGCGAGAGCAATACTTCTTTGGTTCTTGGTTGATTAAAATCTGGCACTTCACCTTCCATCAAATATTCTTCGAAAAAAGTCCAATCGTAATCTGTAGAAACTCCTTTAAATATGATGCCTTCAAAATCGGTTTCTGTTCTTAAAATTCCGCCTTTATTTGCAAAAACTTGAATATTTTTAATTCCTGAAATGCTATCGAACTTCGGGTAAAAGTCTTGGTTTTTATCAACAGGTGTTGTAGAAACATCAGA